>Ga0137306_100014_pt1 | contig 299992 bp, 325 predicted proteins | sample Inofroosms_March_FD_97187 | JGI IMG/M metagenome (GOLD analysis project Ga0137306, IMG submission 97187) | Mouse cecal microbial communities from Vienna, Austria - N-Acetylneuraminic and N-Acetylglucosamine D2O microcosms_March | ecosystem: Host-associated > Mammals > Digestive system > Large... | reverse complement strand
ACACCCCATTTCAGAGGCCTATATCACCTTTATTTATGAATTTTGTTAACATTCATTTAGAAATTGACGCTGACACCCCAAGGCTTCCTCCCATTTTCTCGGCGAGTGCTGCCATATCCTTACTTATTTTTTGATTGGTAATTCGGGCGTATATCTGCATAGTCTGAATATTGGTATGACCCAGCATCTTCGATACTGATTCGATGGGTACACCATGTGAGAGTGTAACGGTTGTGGCGAAGGTGTGACGGGCAAGGTGGAACGTGATGTTCTTCTCAATGCCGCATACAACGGCTATTTCCTTCAGATAGGCATTCATCTTCTGGTTGCTCAACACGGGGAACAGAAGACTGTCCTTAGCCTGCCCCTCGTATTTCTTGATCAGTTCCTGTGGGATTGCGAGTAAGGGCACATTCACCGGGGTACCCGTCTTGTGCCTGTGAGTCATTATCCATTGATTGCCGTCAAAGGAAGTTTGGATATGTTCTTTCTTCAACTCTTTTATGTCTATATACGCCAATCCGGTGTAGCATGAGAAGATGAATATGTCGCGCACCTGCTCCAGCCGCTTTGTCGGAAACTCTTTCTCAGCAATAGTGGCAATCTCTTTTTCGGTGAGATAGCCTCTATCTACTCTCTTGATGCGGATTCTGTAGTTGGCAAACGGATCAGCAATAATCCAACCGTTGTTTTTGGCTTTTATGATAATCGCCTTGAATGTTTGGATGAACTTGGCTGTGGTATTCTCATTACATCCGCTTACTGTACGCAGATATGTCTCCAAGTCCACAATGAATTTGTGGTTAACATCGCGCAGTGGCATATCCGTAAGATGATACTTGAACTTGATGAATTCCTTTACTCTGCGTAATGCGCGGTCATATTTCTGGACGGTTGCAGGGGTCTTGCTTATTCCTATAAGGGCACGACATTCCTCTATGTGTTCCGTAAATAACCCTATGAGCGTCTGGTTTTCCGGAACAATCCCCATAAAGGCATTACGGAGTTTCTCGGCTGTGACAGTTTCATATCTTGACATATCGAAGTACATCTGACGAATTGATGACTCCATATCAGACATAAGTCCATTCAATTCAGTGGCAACTTTTGATTTGCCGCTGACCTTGCCTTGCTTGGTGTCCCACAGTTTGGGATTGACATTCAGTTTAGAACTGAAATTAGTGTTCTCTCCGTTGATGGTGATTCTTGTCATGATGCAGCACGTTCCGTCTGCATAGACATGGTTTCTTCGCAGGAAGAAACGGATTTTGAGGGTGCTTTTACTCATACGTCTTTTTGATTTGTTTGGGATTTTTTGTGGCGATCCCCAACAGGAAGGAGCAAAAAGGCGTTAAGGATATTTAACTATCCCGATATTTGTCTCCGTAGGCTCATATCCAATTGGTAATCGAACGCAAAGTTAATTGATTACTCTGAGGTATGAGTAGACAAATCATTGCCAAATGACGACAAATCAGTTTGTTATACTGAAAAACCTAACAATTTGAGGTTTGCCGATTTTTCTGTTAGGTTTTTGTTAGGCAACTCTGTCTAACAATGGCCTAACAGTGTCAAATCTTGGCATTGCATCCAAAAGAAAATCCCCTGTAAATCAAGGATTTACAGGGGATTGGGATTGTTCCAAGCGGAGAGAGAGGTACTCTACCACATTTTTCCACTTTCTCGCGCTTATTTCTACACCGAAGCATATCACTGATTTATTGTTTTCTTCCATTATTAAAACTTGCATACACTTTCACACAATATCAATTTTCTGCCCCACTTTTTGCCCCACGATTATTTTTAACAGATTCATCACCATCTACCCCAAATTTTTCTATTCGGTTGAAAGCGGTCATAGCGGAACGTCTAACATCATCCGCAATATCAAGGTAAGGCTTCATCGTTGCGTAATCTGAATGACCAGTCCATTTCATCACGATATTGGTAGGAATACCAAGCATGATGGCATTGCAGACAAAAGTACGCCGGGCGCAGTGTGTTGACAGAAGTTCATATTTCTTATACGTCTTGTCATATCGTTTTGTTCCTTTATACCTCGTTATGGTAATTGGCGCATCGATTCCACAAATCTTACCCATCTCTTTAAGGTAATCATTCATCTTCTGATTGGTAATAACCGGCAAAGCCTTGTCATCGGGGAATGGAATATCAGCATACTTATCCAGTATGGCGCGTGAATACCTATTAAGTTCTATCGTCAGAGAGTCATGCGTCTTGATGGTGGTGATATGAATTTCAGTATCCGTGATGTTTGACCGGCGGAGATTATAAACATCGGAATACCTTAAAGACGTAAAACAGCAGAAACAGAAAACATCCCGGACTTGTGAAAGATAGTTTTTTTGACCGAAATCAAAATCATACACTTTCATCAGTTCATCCTTAGTAAGAAAGATGACAGGTTTCTCAGCCGTTTTTAACTTCACTTTCTGATATAGGAAAGGTGAAGCATCGCAATAGCCATGCTCCTGCGCCCATCTCAAGAATACTTTTACAAATGCAATATCATTCTTGATGGTAGTATTGGCAAGACCTTTATTCTTGAAATTGTCAAGAACTTTCCCAAAATGCTCAATGAAAAGATTGACTCCACCTTTAATAATGTCATTCAATGATAATTTAGGCGATATACTGCGAAGATGTTTTCTTATGGTTCTACATTTTACCAGAGTTCCCTCACTCCATCGTCCGCTTGTAGTACCATCCTTAATAAATTCATCATATATCTTAAAGAGCGGTTCATCGGCAGGATTAGCTTCCTTTTCTTTTTCAATGTATTTTTCAGGATTAACCTGTCTGTCGTATGCTTCCGAAAACTCTTCTTTTGTTGGTATGTGGTCAGCTTCTTCAAAACGCATAAAGATGGAGTTAATCAAATCCTCCATATCTTGTAGGTCTTTGTTTATAACTGATGCCGGTGTCTTATTCTTTCCATGTGTGCTTTTCGCCTTGCAGCGTTGTATTGATTTCTCCCAGTTATCAGGATTGACATTGTGATTTACACTCAAGCGCACACGTTGACCCTGCCAGACGATAACACACCTTACGCGACCCTCCGGCTTCTTATTCTTCTTTTCCGCTGTTTCCGGTTTCTTCTTTACTTCTACACCAAAAGATATACTACGCTTGATTGCTATCATAGACCTTACACCTTATTTATATCATTCGCCTGTGGATAGATGTAGCCAAGCACGTAAAACATCCTGCTGACCGAATCAATGGGGATTTCAAAAGGCTCATAAATCATTTTCCCGTCCGGATATGTAGCACAGTTTGAAGAATACAAAGCGATGTGAGCATTATCCTTTCCTTTCTGCAACCTTTTTACTGTAACAAATTCATTAGTTTCTATAAGGTAGTTATTGCCCGGTATTAACAACTTCATATCCATTACGCGCTTCATAACAAGTATGCAGCCTACTGGATACTCAGCCATGCTATCACTTGTATTCCTAATAGCTATTTCCGCTTTGGGAAAACAAGACCCCACATTTATATAGTCTGGAGAAGATTTGCTATCGGTTATTTCTTCAACCGAATTGAACATTGCAATCATCCCCTCTGCTTCTTTATGCGTCATCGGCCCACTCTCAAACATTAGCCATTCCTTGCGTATCTCAGGAAATGCCTCAATAATCTTGTTGGCAAGTTTCATGCTTATACCATGTCGGCCTCCCCGGATGTCTGTAAAAGTTTGCGCAGAAGCAATCCCCACTTTATCTGCAAGGTCTTTCCACGTTAATCCGGTCATTTGCTGGATTTCGATAAGTTTTTCTCCGTCAGTCATAATGTTAACGATTGTTAAATACTGATTTTACTATTGCTTCAATCAGTATTTTGTTGTACTTTTGCAGTGTCAATACTGATTAACTACTTAATCAATCAATGTAAAAACAATGATTAAATACTTAATCGGCATTACAGATGCAAAGTTAATACTTATTTTTGAAATAAGCCAAATGGAACAGAGAAAAATTAAGCGTGGCGACCGATTGCAAGTTGCTCTTTTAGAGTTGAATGTGGGGGAATCAGTAAAAGTACCTTACCGGCACTATTCTGAAAACTCTATACGGTCAACTGTAACGCAACTCAAGAAAGGCAGCGAAGACCCTATTGGGTATGATATAGATGCGCGGTCTAACGTAGCCGCCATTATAACACGTACTCAGTAATTATGGAAAATGTAGGAACATTTACTATTGGTCTTGACACCCCTATTCATCTGCTGACACCCCGACAATTATTTGAAATGTTGGGCGAATGGCAAGCAAAGACAAAACAAGTAGAAGAAAAACCCCAGAAGCCTGAGCGATGGTATGCAAATAGCATTGGTGAACTTGCTGAAATCCTCGGAACATCGGAATCAACAGTCTATCGTATGAAAGCAAACGGAGTGCTTGATGACTGCATCAGCCAATATGGGCGATGGATGATGATAGATGTAAACAAGGTGTTTGAGAAGTTCAAGCTATCCAACAGGCGTAGGAAAAAGAAATAGGATGAGCCAAGAGAGGCAGTCCTTTGGCGAAAGCCATAAACATCAACATTCTAACGCCCGGTTTATGCAAGCAGCCGGGCAACTTGAAGACATAGCGAAAATTGGTAGGCGCATCACTTATTCAACATAAAGCCCGTAGTCGGGAGGTGCCGAGTGGATAAGGAAGTATGGTAGGCGATACAATGTGGGTTCGACTCCCACTGTCTTCACTAATGCAAGGCCGGAAGCAGTAAGACGGCATTAAAAAACATTCTTCATTATGATAGAAGAAATTCAGGGATATGAGGTCGCCCGTCTGAATGACCCTACGCCAGCGCAGTTGGTTGAAACCATCGACCATTCGGAACGCGCAAACATTGATATGCAGGTAGCAACTGCGCATCAGTATCCACGAAGCATCAGCCGTTGCGTGAACAATTCTATCGCCATAGCAACGATGGATATGGAAACGGCACAGTCGTGCGGATATGCTCTCCCCCGTGGTGGCAAACCTATTACCGGCCCATCGGTGCATCTTGCAAAAATTATCGCACAGCAATACGGCAATATGCGAGCCGAGGCGCGTGTGGTTAATGTGACCGCGACACAGGTCGTTTCACGCGGCACCGCTTGGGATTTGGAAAACAACTATGCCGTAGCCTTTGAGGTGCGTAGGTCTATCCTTACTTCAAAAGGTGGTCGTTTTTCGGAAGACATGATAACCGTTACTGGCAATGCGGCAAATGCAATCGCTTTTCGTAATGCGATTTTCACCCTTGTACCTAAAGCTATCACCGACAAGGTGTATAAGGCAGCGCAGAATCTTATCACGGGTGATTTATCTGACGAGGAAAAACTCGTCAAGCGTCGCGCAGGTGCAATCAAGCATTTCAATGATATGTACGGCATATCAGAGGAAGAGGTTGTCAAGTTGTGTGGCAAGCATACCATCAATCAGATTCAGGCAAATGAAATTGCCCTATTGCTTGGAATCGTTCAGTCACTCAAAGACGGTGATACAACCATTGAAGAGGTGATGGCTCCTATTCGGAATAGCAAGGAAGCAAAATCAAGCAAGCTCAACGACATTGCCAGCCGTGCAGCCAAAGGCAAAAACAAGCAATCTGCCCCGGCTGAATCAGAACAGCCGCAGAACGCCCCCACTGAACACGTAGATGAAGAAACGGGCGAAGTGAAAGAAGATGGCATTTTCTCAGCACCCAACCCTGAAATTTAAGTATCATGGCAAATATAAACTTTAATCAGGAACAGCGCAGTTTGGACTGGTACCGCGCTCGCTTAGGCTACATTACCGGTAGTCAGGTAGGTTCGCTTATGAAAAGCGGACGTGCAAAGGATAAGGTTTTCAGTGAAACCGCTCTGACATACCTTTATCAACTTGCAGGGGAACGCTCCCTTAATCCCGAAATCGTGAAAGATGACAATATGTTTTCTTTCTACATCGACACCACCACATCAACCTCTAAGGCTATGCGCTTCGGCACTGAGCAGGAGGAACACGCCCGAAACACATATATACAAATCACCGGGCGCGAAGTCAAGGAGGTGGGTCTTTGCAAGCATCCCAAAATCCCATTTTTGGCTTCATCGCCTGACGGAATTACAAGCGATAAAAACGAGGTGGGTTGTGTAGAAATCAAATGCCCCACATTGTCAACTTATAGCAAATATGTTGCTGAAATCCACGATAACGAATCACTGAAAAAAGTCAATCCTGACTATTTCTACCAGTGCCAGAACCACATGGCTTGCACCAACACCTCTTTTTGCGACTTCATTGCCTTTTGTCCTTTTGTGGAGAATCCTATCCACATTGTACGCATCACACGCGATAATGACGAAATCGCCCTCATTGAGGAACGTGTCGCACTTGCAGAAGACGTAATCAAAGCAAACTATTCACAACTTAATCCCCAAAGAGCATAATCATGGCAGATAACAACACTTTTCTTACGGGCAGCATTTGTCTTACTGACATACCCGTAAGCCAGATGAAAAAAGTAATGTGCAAAGACGGTAAGGAACGTGTGTTTCTTAATGTCGCAATCTTCGCAAAGAAGCAGCCTCAGACTTTTGGCGACCGCACATATACCCACTTTATATCCTGCGCACCTAAGAAAGAGGAGCGCATAGAGGGTGAAAACTACATCATGGGCGACCTTGAAACAAGGTCATCCAAACCTCAGACACCGACAACGGAAGACGTTGCAAATGCTCCCAGCTTCGCACCAAACGAAAAACCAGACCTACCATTCTAAGAATCACTTTCACTCGGCTATATCGTGGCAAACCCACGGTATAGCCATAAATAAACATAGAATGAACTCAGCTTTATTAACTGATGGCTATAAATTAGACCATCGCAGACAATATCCGGCAGGAACGGAATATGTCTATTCAAACTGGACTCCACGCAGTAACGAGTATCTCAAGGAAGCCGAAGATGGTGCAGTGGTGTTCGGTATTCAGTATTTCATCAAGAAATATCTGATAGAGAACTTCAATCGCCACTTCTTTAACAAGCCGGAAGATGAGGCAGTCGCATCATTCAAACGCCGCATCGATACATTTCTTGGCAAGAATGAGGTCGGCAAGGAACATATAAGGGAGCTTCATAAACTTGGCTATCTGCCTATCAAGATGAAATCACTCCCGGAGGGTTCTATATGCCCCATTCGTGTGCCGATGGTCACAGTTATCAACACAAACCCCAAATTCTTCTGGCTTACCAATTATTTGGAAACCATCATGTCTTGTGAGTTCTGGCTCCCAATGACATCAGCCACTATCGCCCGTATCTACCGCAAGGAACTTGAACGTCATGCCGAAAAGACCGGCTTCACACCTGACGTTAATCTTGGTTTTCTGTGCCACGATTTTTCAATGCGTGGAATGGCAGGTCTTGAAGCCGCTATTACAAGCGGTATGGGTCATCTGACATCATTCGTAGGCAGTGAAACACTCCCGGCTATTGATGCGGTAGAAGAATACTACAACGCAGATGCGGAAAAGGAAATCATCGCAATGACTGTACCAGCATCGGAACATAGCGTTATGTGTGCCGGTGGCAAAGATGATGAAATCGGCACATTCAAAAGGTTTCTTACTGAAATCTATCCCACAGGCTTTTGCAGCATCGTAAGCGACACATGGGATTTATGGCAAGTCGTTACTGACTTCTTGCCACGCCTCAAGGACATCATAATGAATCGGGATGGTCGTTTGGTCGTTCGCCCCGACAGTGGAAACCCAGTAGATATTATCTGTGGTGTCAATCCGGAAGACTGCGTTGAAATCAATGGTAAAGAGTACCATATCCCCGGTGTAATGAGGGATGCGCAGTATTCTGAATCAATTCAAGATGCTATCAGATGCTATCCTAATGACCCTGTTTATATGGCGATGGAAGTATCACCTGCTGAAAAGAAAGGTGTGTATGAACTTCTGTGGGATATATTCGGTGGAATTACCAACGAAAAGGGTTACAAAGTCCTTGATACCCACATCGGAGTCATCTATGGGGACAGCATCACTATCGAACGTCAGAAAGAAATCTATCGCAGACTTGAAGCAAAAGGTTTTGCAGCCACAAATCTCGTTTTGGGAATTGGCTCTTATACCTATCAATATCGCACCCGTGATAGCCTCGGCTTCGCTATGAAAGCAACATGGTGTCAAGTGAATGGCGAACCGCGAGAAATCTTCAAATCGCCCAAAACTGATAGTGGAATGAAGAAGTCACTCAAGGGGCTTATCCGCGTTGACAAGGACGAAAACGGCAAATTCTATGCTACCGATTGTGTAAGCAAAGAACAGGAAGCAGGTGGTTGCCTTGAAACCGTCTTTGAAGACGGAAAGCTCGTAAAAGAAGTTTCATTTTCAGAAATCCGTGAAAGACTATGTTAATAGATGGTATGCAGGTAATCAACATTACCAATCAGACCGGGTGTAAAATCACCACATTTCCCGATGGGGAAAAGCACGTCACAGTTGATGAACTGAACCGCAGAATCCCAGTGTCAATCTTTTGCCGTATAGCTTGTGCAGATGACCTTTTCTGCCTTATGCAAGTTGCTGATGTTGTCAAGCGTCAGGAAATGATTATTGACAACCTTTTCATTGGCTACCTTATGACAATGAGATGCGACCGCCTATTTGACATCAACCGCCCGTTTTCGCTTAAACTGGTTGCGAACATCATCAATGATATAGGCGCAAAGCGTGTAAACATCGTGGAACCTCATTCAATGGCTTCTATGCTACTTATAAAGGATTCTGTCGGCATCCTTTCTACCGCTGAGTTCTTTATCAGAGAGATTCGTAATTCAAAGGAAAGGAATCTTGATGTAGTGCCGGTTCTACCTGACAGCGGTGCAGTAAGCCGATACCGGTTAATGATGCCCTATGTAGTTTGCAACAAAGAGCGTGACCCGGAAACAGGTAAACTACTGTCATTTTCTGTAAACGCAGGGGATGTGGATTGCAAAAACAAAGATTTGGTTCTGCTTGATGACCTTTGCGATGGTGGCGGAACTTTTGTAGGTCTTGCACCTAAACTCCGCGAACTTGCCCCGAAATCCTTATCGCTTCTTGTTACCCACGCTATTCAGCTTGAGGGTATCAAGAAAGTTGCCGAAGCCTATGATAATGTGTTTATCACTAACTCCTACAAGGAGTGGGAAGATGAGCCATTACCCGAAAATGTAACCGTCTTTAAGGTCTTCAAATGAAAGGATTCTTTAGAAGATGGAAACGTAAAAAGTCAGAAGCACCTGCCAATCCTAAACCAGTTGCTCAATTCAGTGTGACCATTTATAAGGATTGTGCCGAATTTCACATTGATGATGACGAGGTTAAGATTGGTAGTGCGCTTGTGACTCTCCTACTGAATAATCAGTATGCCCACAAGATTATTATTAACTCTGTCATTTCAGCGGAAAAGGAGCGTGAAAGACAACGTGCCTATGCTGAAATGATGGCAATAAATCTGAACTAATATGTTTTTTGAAGCAAAAATCAAAGTAGAAAAGACCCTTGATAGTGGTGAAGTAAAGGAAGTTACGGAGCATTTCATTCTGGATGCAGAACTGTTTGGCGAAGCGGAAAAGATTATGTTTGAGGAGTATCCCAATCATAAGGTTGATGTTTTTGCCATCTACCGTAGCAAAATCCGGGAAATAATCAATCAGAAAGAAGATGACAAGCCTTTCTTCAAGGCTACCGTTATAGACATCTTTACAGATGAAGTGACCGGCAAGGAAAAGGAAACGAAATATGAAATCCTTGTATGCGCTGAGAGCGTGGCAGAAGCGACCGCCATAACCAATGAATATCTCAAGCAAGGATATGACCTGCGTCTGGACGAAATCAAGCGTGTTAAAATCGTCGATTATATCCAATATAAGCCGGCAGCATAATCAGTCATCGCCATGAACCCAAGTCAATCCGAAATAGGTTGGATACGCCTTTATCGTAAGATAACGGAATGGCGATGGTATGGTGTGCCTAATATGATGGCTGTGTTCATCCATCTACTTATCAGCGCGAACCACAAAGACGGATATTGCTACGGATTTGAGGTTAAGAGGGGTCAGCTTCTGACCTCTCAAGCTAAGATAATGGAACGGATAGACATCAAGCGTGGTGCATTACGTGAATGTTTGGATAAGTTAGTGGCATCAGGTGAAATCGTCATTGTTACAACCAACAAACATTCACTAATAACTATTTGCAATTATGATAGTTATCAAGGCGGTGAGGACAATTACAACCAACAAACCGCCAACAAACCGCCAACAGAAAACCGTCAGACCGTACCTCAAGACATACCTCAATCCGACCCTCCAACCGCCACAAACAATAATAATAAGAATAAAAAGAATGATAAGAATGAAAGAATGGAAGAAGAGGAAAAAGAGAGTAAAACTCTCCAAAAGGCGAAAGAAGATTTTGATGCTTTTCGCAAAGCATATCCCGGCACTAAGCGAGGATTGACTACGGAATTTGAAAATTTCAAGCGAAAACATAAAGACTGGCGCGATGTAATCCCGCTTCTGCTCCCTGCGGCTAAGGCGTATGCTGAACAGACAAGGGGAACACCAAAAGAATATATCAAGCATCTCCAGACGTGGATAAATAACCGCTGCTGGGAAACCGAATATCAACCCAATAAACAACCCATCTATGGAATCAATAGACCTTATCAACCAAATGGTGTATCTCCAGCCGACAATGGCCTCAAGATGCCAGACGGAAGTCAAATCCACTAAGGCGTTGTTTCTTGACTGCATAAAGTCATATTGCAAGGATTTCGTTGTGGATGACAAAAACAAGCAAGTCGTTACCGACCTCTTTCATTGGTGCATCCGTGATAAGAAAGGCGCATATAATCCTGAAAAGGGATTGTGGATATATGGCAATATCGGTACAGGCAAAAGCACCCTGATGAAAGCCATCCTGCTATTCGTCACAAAGTATTGGCTTCGGGATAGCGGTGAGGGTGTAAAGCCTAAATGGGTTAATGTACCAACATTCTGTGGAACATACGCCACTGACGGATTTTCGGTGTTTGATTCAATCCCTATGGGTTTTGATGAATTGGGTACTGAAATAGCCCCTACAAACCACGTAGGCAATAAACTGAACGTTGTGGCGCATCTGATAAATACTATCTACGACAACAGAAGTGACATCCCTAAAATTATAACTACCAACAGTTCATTATCCGGAATACTCAGTCTTTATGGCCCAAGAACAGTTGACCGAGTGGCACAACTTTTCAATCTTGTGGAACTGAAAGGAATGTCAAGGCGTGGCACTGAGGATATTTGGAAAATGATTCAAAAAGAACAAAACAAAGACAAGGAGTAACAATCTCTATGAAATCTTATAGCGACTTTGGTATAGACATCCCATCTGGACGCAATAGCGGCAAGATAAAAATGATATGCCCTAAATGCCATGAGCAACGGAAGAATAAGCGAGATAAAAGTTTATCCGTTGACTTGGATAAGGGCGTATGGCACTGCCATTATTGTAGCTGGAGCGGAACTATTCACGTTGGTGAAAGGTCGCATGATGCTCCGAAGAAAGAATACCGCAGACCAACACCACGCCCCATCACCACACTTTCACGCAAATTAGTTGATTGGTTCAATAGTCGTGGTATTTCGGAAAGCACCCTCAAGAAAATGAAAATAAATGAGGGTGAACATTTCATGCCTCAGAAAGGTAAGAAGATGAATACCGTACAATTCAACTATTATCTGAATGGCGAACTTATCAACGTTAAGTATCGCACAGGGCAAAAGGATTTTATGCTTGAAAGCGGTGCGGAACTGATACCTTACAATCTTGATGCCATCACCGGTGAAAGCGAGTGCATTATCACTGAGGGCGAGATGGATTGCCTTTCATTCGTGGAAATCGGAAAGGCAAATTGCATAAGCGTACCCAATGGAGCGAATAGTAATCTATCATATCTTGATGACTTCATTGATGGATGGTTTGAAGATAAGGAAACAATCGATATAGCCACAGATACCGATACTAAAGGACTGCAACTTCGCGATGAACTTATTCGTAGATTTGGTGCAGAACGATGCCGAGTGATAACTTATGGCGATGATTGTAAGGATGCCAACGAACATCTACAAAAATACGGTAAGGAAAGTCTTGAGAAGTGTCTTCGTGATGCAAAGGAAGTAAAGGTAGATGGAGTATTCTCGCTGAATGATTACGAGGAGGAACTTGACTCAATCTATAAAAATGGTCTGAAAAAGGGTTTTCTTGTAGGTCATCCCAATCTTGATGCTTTAATCAGCTTTGAAACCAAGCGACTCGCTATCGTGACCGGCATACCGGGTAGCGGTAAATCGGAATTTATCGACGAGATGTGTGTGCGTCTGAATATTCTTTACGATTTCAAGGTCGGTTTCTTCTCACCGGAGAATATGCCGATGGAATATCATGCCGTCAAATTGATTGAAAAGTTATGTGGAAAGAAACTGCAAGCCTATTCTAACAGTGATGAGAATATCACTCTAGACCAGTACTCAAATGCCAAGTCTTATTATCGGGATAACTTCTTTCATGTTATGCCGGAAGACGGATATACAATAGACAACATTCTGGCAAAGGCTAAATATCTTGTAAGACGCAGGGGCATAAGAATCTTCGTTCTTGACCCATTCAACCGAATAGAGCATGAGCAATCCAGCCGCGAATCGGAAACCCAATACATATCACGGGTTCTTGACCGGATGTCATCTTTCGCAATCCAGAACGACATTCTTTTTGTGTTGATGGCACACCCCACAAAAGTGCGCAAGGATAACGGAAACGGTGGAATCCCTACTATGTATGACATCAATGGTTCGGCTAACTTTTTCAACAAGGCTGATTATGGTATCATTGTGCATCGCGAGCGTGATGAAAGTAAGAACTACACGCTTGTAAGGGTGGAAAAGGTAAAGTTCAGACATCTCGGTCAGCCGGGTGATGCTACTTTCAAGTTCAACGTCATCAATGGTAGATATATACCGTGGAAGCAAAGCGATGGTATAGTCGTGAATTTCAAAGCTGATATGGTAGATATGATAAAGCAGAAGCAGAATGATGAAATCACCATACCTCAGACTCAGATAGAATTGCCGTGGAATAATCTGCCAAGTTCGCCACCATTAACACCTTTCTCCCAGACAACATATAATCCTGACCCGGATTTCCCATTTGGGCCGACTGACCCAGATGAACCATTACCATTCTAAATCAAAAACAAATGAAAGATATAGAACTTTTTAATGACCATTTTCAGAACTTCAAGGGTTATGGCATACCCAAAGCGCAGTTAATCATTGCAGATGTGCCATACAATCTTGGAAACAACGCATACGCCTCTAATCCGAAATGGTATAAGGATGGGGATAACAAGAATGGTGAAAGTGAATTAGCTGGTAAGCAATTCTTTGATACCGATAAGGATTTTCGCCCGGCTGAGTTCATGCACTTTTGTTCGCAAATGCTTGTAAAAGAGCCAAAGGAAACCGGGAAAGCACCTTGCATGATTATCTTTTGTGCGTTCAATCAGCAGATGTATTTCATTGAATTAGGGGAACGCTACGGTTTCAAGAATTATATACCATTGGTTTTTCGTAAGAACTATTCGCCACAAGTACTCAAGGCAAATATGAAGATTGTCGGTAATTGTGAGTATGGCATTTTGCTTTATCGTGATAAACTCCCCAAATTCAACAATGATGGGCGAATGGTTTTCAACTGCATGGATTGTCCGCGTGATACGAAGACACCAAAAATTCATCCTACGCAGAAATCAGTGCCGTTGCTTGAGCAACTTATCCGTATCTTCACAGACCCCGGCGATGTTGTCATTGACCCGTGCGCCGGCAGTGGAACTACATTGCTCGCAGCCCGAATGTGTGGACGTAGGGCTTACGGATTTGAAATAAAGAAGAATTTTCATGCGGATGCAATCAATCTTCTGAACACCTATAACCCTCCTTTGTCGATGTTTGATGTTGCCGACTTGGACGCGAAAAGGGCAAAAGGAAAACAACATAAACAATCAACACTCTTTCAGGATGAACCCCAAAAGTAACATCATTCTTGGCGATAGCTTTGAATTACTGAAATCGATGGCAGACAAAAGCGTTGACCTTGCCCTATGTGATTGCCCTTACGGAATCGACATTTGCTCAAGTGGCAGATTGATTAAGGAAAAAGGCCGACAATATAAGGCTTGGGATAAACAAGCCCCATCAACGGAATTTTTTCAAGAGCTTTTAAGAGTCAGCAAGAACGCCATCATTTTCGGTGCAAACCATTTCATTGAACGTATCCCCATCAATTCAAAATGCTGGATTGTGTGGGATAAGGAACAGCCGGAAGCACTGTCTTTCGCTATGTGTGAACTTGCGTTGACAACCTTTGACCGCTCCGCAAAGATATTCAGATATAGCGCAGCACGTCAGAACGTAAAGGAAACTCGCATACATCCGACCCAAAAGCCGGTAGCATTATATGGCTGGATATTCAGAAACTTTGCAAACCCCGGTGATTTAATACTTGACACCCATTTAGGCAGTGGAAGCAGTCGTATCGCTGCCTATCAGATGGGATTGGATTTCATCGGTTGTGAAATTGACCCTGAATATTTTTCAGCGCAAGAAGATAGATTCAAGCAGGAATGTATGGGCGTAACCCGTAGGGGAGATAAGATATTCACCCAATATAACCTTTTCAACGAAGACCAAAATGGAGAAGATAACAGTATTTGAAGCCTTTGCCGGATATGGCAGTCAGTCTATGGCATTGGAAAAACTCAAACAAGACATAGGACTGGATTATGAAGTCGTAGGCATCAGCGAGATAGACCCAACCGCCATCAAAGCCTATTATGCAGCGCGTGACCCTGAACTTACCTCGCGTTGTGATACGGTTTTTGACTTGGAAAATGTAATCCGGGGGGGGGTATCAACCACCGAAAGAACTTGTAGAAAAGTATCCCAACTATGGGGATATTACACTTATAAACTGGGAGGAAGTCCCGGATTTCAATCTTTTTACCTATTCATTTCCCTGCACCGACATCAGCAATGCCGGGTTGCAGAAAGGACTTGCCGAGGGGTCTGGAACCCGTTCATCACTTCTATGGGAGTGCGCAAGGGCAATAGAATTGAAACGCCCCAAATATCTCTTGATGGAAAACGTCAAGGCACTCGTCAGCGACAAATTTATGCCCGATTTCAAGAAATGGGCAAAATACTTGGAAAACCTCGGTTATTCAAATCACTATCAGGTACTGAACGCAAAAGATTATGGTGTGCCGCAGAACCGCGAGCGCGTCTTTATGGTCAGTATCTTAGGCGAAGCCATATACTATTTCCCCAAACCATTCAAGTTAGACCGCCGCCTCAAGCACGTATTGGAAACAGACGTGGATGAGAGCTACTATCTGTCTGATGAAAAGATTCAGGCAATAATCGACCATTGCGAGCGCAAGCAAGCAGAGGGTTGTGGCTTCAAGACGAACTTCCAAACCGGGGGTATTGCGGAACAATCACAGGCAATTATGGGCAACGAGAAACTGACACTTACATCAGAGAATGAAGATGGGATTATCGTTGTGGGTAAAATGAACAATTCACAGGACGGAAAAATCGTGGATGCAGATGGCATAGCACCGACACATACAAGCGGACACGGAAACTGCCCTAAAGTATTAGTAAATACCCCACCCAAAACAATTTGTCTGAACTCAAAGGATGAAACAGGAAAACAACCGAGTATCCATGACCGGGTATATGACAGTAATGGAATAGCAACCGCACTGACTACCGGGTGGCATCCTTGTGTTACCGAATACCCAAACAATCAAGATAATGATTAAAAATCGCCATTTACCCCCCCCGAAATAGTCTTGATAGGTAATATAATGCCGTCAGGACATCGTGCCGGAAACGTATTTGACCCTAATGGAATATCTCCAACCATTATGGATAATCATGGCTACCCGGCTTTCGTGATAGAAAAAATTAAAAATGAAGATATGAATCAGCTCATTCAAGTTGCACAGATTTATGACAAGGAAAAGAATCCCACCAATGGCAGGGTTTATGACCCTTGTGGTATATCGCCAACACTGACAACTCCGACTGGAGGTAATTCGATGCCGCTGATAATGACAATGGAAGAAAACGTAATGAACTCACGCCTGAAAGAAATGCTTGAAGATGGTCAAATCCCATTTATGGATGGTCTTTGGATTGATACCTACAACAAGGGTGTTAATCCAAACGTAGCCGGAACACTCAGAACGACCATTGATAGCGCAAATATGCACTATGTTATGGAACAGATACCTTTCAACACAGCCGACAACGGATTAGCCTATACAATCACTACTCGTTATGGCGCGATGTGCGCGAGCAATCTGATTGATGGAAATTTCCCTATGACCGGCATCTTAACAATCGACAATCCAACAGAAGAAATGAAACGACAAATTGAAGACGGAATCCTTAACTTTGACAAAGGTATGCCGAAACAGTCAACTGCTAAGTCTTGTGCAATGCGAAGACGTGGCACTGAGGGTGCTTATCGTCAAGAAGTGGAAATTGGCGATGATATTGCCAATGCCTTGACTACCGTTCAGAAAGATTCTATGGTCTTTGAATCAGAAGACCCATCTATCATCTGCCTTATGCCATGGAATCGTCCGGGTGGCGATGTAGGCGACGTTTCGCCATCCATAACATCAAGTGCATGGGAACATAACAACTTTGTGAAATTGCCTAACCCAAGCAATCCTATGGTTATGGCAGACCCTCGCAAGAATTACGGAAAGTTTATGCCGTCATCTGAATCTTCTCCCACTCTTCTAAGTACGGATTATAAATCTCCGCATCTTGTAATGGAAGCGACACGGCAAAAGATGTCTTTTATAATCACACATACGGCTGAAAAGTTGCATATCATCGCCACTGCTTCATATTCAAAAGAAGTGGGTGTGACACTCAATCCTGATTTATGGGCATCATTGCACGAACTTCATAAAGGCAAAGAGGAAGCAAGGGATTATGAAACACGCTTCATAGAACGTGCTGTCAGAGGTGTGCATAAGAAATTAGGCACACAAACCCGTTTTCGCATCCGAAAGCTGACTCCGCGTGAATGTTATCGCCTAATGGATATGCCGGAAGAGAATATCGACCGTCTGCTTGCATCAGGCATTTCAAAATCCCAGCATTACAAATTAGCAGGTAATTCAATCGTAGTCGCTTGCCTTTACCACATCTTCAAAAATCTCTTCACAAATGAAATACCCCAAAATCAGCAACTATCCCTCTTTTGATATGCTTTCAGGTTATCAGGGTCAGATGGCAGAACTTGACAGTATAAGGGTAAGGGAGATGATGCAGAATCAGGAACTCAATATCGACAAGATTCAATTTACCCCCCCCATTTAGAATCTACGACTCTGTTTACCGGGATACAAGTTAAGCAGCGTGAGCCAATGCAGGAGCGTGACCTGTCAACGGAAGAATTTCTGAATCTATTTGAACGCAAAGAATCCCTTAAAATGGCGTACATCCCTCACTTCATAACGCAATGCGTGGTCTATTATCTTGACTTGCTTGTAGCGTATGCAAGGGATAACCGGCTTTCAGAATACAAGAAGCAGACACGTCGACTCAAAGAAATCAGAAAGGAATATATGGATTCCCTTGAAAAAGAAATGCCACCAAAGGTATTTCAGAAGTTTCTTGCCCAGCGCGATGAATATCTTGAAAGCTGCGGAGGCAATCTGACACTGATGTTTTTCACTTTCGGAAATCAGATTCTCAAGTATCATGGGCGCGTCAAGCACGAAAGTGTCTTCTGTTACGCCAATATCATCATAGCTTTCATTGACTATGTGGAAGACTTCGACCGACAGGTAAACAAGCGTATCGCCGAAAAACTCGGTATGCCGTGCCGGAATCATGGCGATGCAAGACTGACGGCAATAAAATCGGTTTGTATGGGCATAAAGAATCAATATCCCATTGAGCCCAATGACCAGACCAAACTATGTGTAAGCGTAATGGCTAATAAAGCCAGCGCAATGATAAATGCAATGTTATAATACCCAACTTCATAAACGATATGGAAAAGACCATAATTGACATCATCGACAAAAAGGCACAACGTCAATATAATAGAATGACGGGGATAAAGAGAAAGGCTTATAGGGCGATGCTCTATGCCGGTGTGCAGATAACCCTGAATGGATATTCGGTCCGGGAAATCGCCCCTGAAATAGACTATTCTGAAAGCGGAACGACAAAACTTGTGCAGAAATGGATTCAACTGATGCAGGGTGGTGATGTGACTGTGAACCTGATAATAAATGCAGTTCAGAAGATTCCTATGAGCAGACGGCTTGCTCACAAGCAGACACCAGTTAAGGAGTCAGAACCCATCACGCCCTCAACGCCTGTTCAGGTTGAGATTCCAAAGCCTATGCCGGCAATCACTCGACCAACAAAAACAAAGGTCAAGAATGTTCTTGGCTTCCTTATAACCCCGGAAGATGAGATGCGCGAAAGAGCTGCCATCAGGTCATCAATCCTTTTCTTTCAATCTTATGGAAAAGGTAAGGAGCCGCGCATGAATGGTGAATACTATACACCCGGCACCAATCCCGATGAAGTGGTAAAGGATGAGGGAAAATGGCTACCCCTTGATACGGCAGCTCTTTATTGTGGCTGCAAAGAGGAAGTGATAAATATAGCCGGTCAAAATGGCATCATTGAAAGACGTGTTTATAGACGTAATGCCAACCGCAATTACTACGAATACAAAGTAGATGATTTAGACCGCTTTATCCGCGACAATCATCTATTGTAAACATCAATAAAAGTGTCAGGTCAATGCGACCTTAAAGAGTGAATAAGAGTTAAAAATCTTATTTGCTCGGCACTTTTATTTGCATAATGAAACTATTTGGTTTAATTTTGTGTTATCAAAATATAGTAAATAATTTAATAAATCATAATATGAAACAAGTACAACCGCCTCAAGATGGCATAGAGAAATGGGCTGAATGGCTTGATTCTCAGCCAAAGAATACACCTCTGACAAATGAGCAGATGGATATGTTTATGGCGATGACTTTGAATGAAGCAAAGGTTGAAACCGATTCAGATGCGCTCAAGCTGATAGAACCCAGAAGACAGAACCTCGCTTCTATGCTATACAATCGAATTAAGAATTGCCATACATATACAATCAGTGTGGCAGCCGCAGCCTTTCTTTCAACGCTTACCAAACGCCCCGGCGAAGTAGTGATATATACCAACTTTCTTCAATACAAAGCCTTTAAGATGGGCAAGAAGAGGATGACAATGCGTGAAATCGCGTTGATATGGCCGTTTGGTTTCTTTTCGGAAGAAACCTTACATCAGGCATGGGATAAGCAGAAGATGGCTGGCTGTTATGGGTCTAATATGCTTGATTCTTATGAGGCGCAGAAATCCATTGAGATACCTGATTGACCTATGGCAAAGAAACGAAAGAAGAAAGGTCTATACCAGACCAATAAAGAAGCAAAGGTGCATGAAATAATAGAATGTCCTGTCTGCCATACCAAGTTTGAAAAGATTCAGTGGGCGCAGGCTTTCTGTTGCGGTCATTGCAAAGATAAGTTTCATAATATGCGATGCAAAGACCGCCACCGGTATGCAGAGCCAAAGGATGACAATCCCTATGATAGTTTCTCAGATGAAGCTATGGATTTGGGAATAGCAGATTACAATGATACTGAATATTAAACTGGAATATCTATGAACGAATTACAAAATAAGAATTGGGCTTGTTTGCCTAAAATCACGCGAGATAGGCTTGTATCAACCTATTTTTGCAAGAGCGACAGTTCAAATAGAATAAGCGATTATAATCAAGGGTACATTGATGCTCTTATTCATATCTGCGGTAAGCACAATCTTACATCGCATATAGAACCACCTGAATTGATTTTTGCCGAAAGGCAGAAAACACGCGATTTTTTGACTGAGATGTATGAACACGCAAAAAAGTCAGAATCGGAAGCTGAACTGCAAGCCTTTCAAATGGCAATCAATTTTCTTGAAAACCTTATGGGCGAAAGATGTTTACCTGAAACCAAAGAACAGGCTAAGTTGCTTAATGTCGGAGATAAGGTTAAGAATGTGGAACCGACACCGGAATTTAAGGTCGGTGATAAGGCAATAGTGATAGATAAGAAATCTCCACATTATGGTGAAAAAGTAACTCTCGTTAAGCAGACAGATGTTGATTGGTTAGTAATAAATACATTAAGTGACCGATTTTATCTTACAGAATCCAGACTTAGACCCTACACCGAAAATAAGGAAGAAAATAGTCGGAAGCAGTTATATGACGCTCTTTGTCAGTTGGAGTCTGCATCTATTAATGTACGCAAGTGTTTAGTATCTTTTGAATGAAGAAAGATTATGACTACCATACAATCCCAATTAGCATTGTCGATTGAGCAAATGCTGGAACTTCAAACAATAGGGCTTGACATATCAGATACTCGTCTGGCATGGTGTCCTTTTTATGTTCAGACAATGAAACATACACCAGTCGCCTATTATCTGATGGATAAATTCATTGCGGAATCTGAAATCTGTGATACCATCTGGCCTACTTATACCCTTGAGGATATAATGCTTAAATTGCCATTGGCAGAAGTCAGGTACAATGAGCTTATGCCTAAAGATAGGAATTGGGTTGCATCTGTTTGTCTTGTAAACCATCATTTTGTTAAAAAGAATTATCCCGATAAGACCCCGATGGATGCAGCGTTCAAAGCCCTGAAAAGGATGGCAATAGAATATCCAAATGAAATCATCAAAATAACCGGCAACATCAAGATATGAGGATAATTATACGAAACTCAAGTGATGGGAAAGTGATGAAATGGATTAAGCTATCCATATTTGCTATTGGCGCATTAATCGCAATCCCTTTGATTATAGTCGCAACCATAGCAACTATATCAGAATATTTAGCCCATAATTTTATATCGTGGCTGAAAGAATTTACTAACACTGATGTAAATTGGTAAACCCTAAGTTAGAATATGAGAGAAATCAAATTCAGAGGAAAGAGAACCGACAATAAAGAATGGGTGTATGGCTCACTTGACCTATGTGGTGATACACCCTTTATGACTTGGAGGGAAGTAGATAGTGACGGAGATACCGTGCCGTGGTTTGTAGAGGTGCAAGAGGACACCATCGGTCAGTACACAGGACTGAAAGACAACAACGGAAAGGAAATCTACGAGGGGGATATAGTGCGCTATTCAGAAGCCAACGATGAAATCGCCACAAAGCAAGTTCACTTTATTGATGGTGCATTTAGTCCTCTTACTGAAATAATATGGATGGGCGATGCTGAGTGTGAGGTCATCGGAAACGTATTTGACAATCCAGAACAAAACTGAATGATATGATAATCAGACGAAATGAAATACATAAACTTGACCTTGACGGAAAGGTTGTTGGAGTTACAAGCGGATGCTTTGATTTGCTCCACTTTTATCACCTACGCTATCTTGAAAAGTGTAAGGCACAATGTGACTTTCTTATCGTGGGAGTTGATAGCGATACCCTTGTGAATCGGAATAAGAACAAAGTGCCGATGATACCTGAACATCATCGTATCGCTATGGTCGATGCCCTGAAATGTGTGGATGCCGTGTTTCAGATGGACGAAATCAAGAATATTGAAGACTTTTATCCCATCGCTAACAAAGTTTTCAAGAACTCTGATACCATATACGGAAAAAAGGTTGAAATCAACAATAGCATAACGGCTGAATTGGTGATTGTGCCAGACATTGAAGAAGTCTATTCAACATCCGAACTAATCAATAAAATACGAAAGGAAGATACATAAGTAATATGACAGACATTCAAGAAATATCAGTGAAGTCAGGGATTAGACCATCAGAATGTTCTTGTGAAAAATGCAAGAATCTGTGTCGTACCCCATGCTTAGGCACTCCCGAAGATATAAACAAGTTGTTGGAAGCAGGATATGGCAAGCGTCTGACACCTGTGCTATGGGGAGTCGGGATGCTTGTAGGTCTGACCGATAAACCCATTAAGATGGTTCAACCTCGTTTGGAAAATAATGGATGGTGTACGTTTCGTCAACCAAACGGATTGTGTGAGCTTCACGATAAAGGATTGAAGCCTACGGAGGGCAAACTTGCAACACATAAGCCGAAGCCTAATGGATGGTCTTTAAAGAAAGATATTACATGGCTGGTAGCGAAGAGATGGCTGCCCTTACAAGGAATGTTTTGAATCTATCAATAATGGAAGAATTATGGCAACCATAAGGAGCTTAAATCAAACTGCACGAATAATTGATGGCAGAAGCCATAGATGTGAAAACTGTCCGCTGCATCCCTGTTCTGAAATTCAGTTTAAAGTCTGTTCAAATGCTTTTATAGAGGGATTCAGAAAAGGTGTTAGGTGGGAAAAAGAACAAAGAAAAAGAAAGGATAAATAAGTATGGAAAATATCTTTGAATCCGGCGACCGGGTAAGATTGAAGATGTGCCGTGATATAACGTGTGGTCATCAGCTTACGCAAATAGACACCGAGGATATTGGTGTTGTGGATAATGTTTTTGGCAACTACATAATGGTTGACTATCCATTTTTGCCGGTAACGATGGAATTTCATTTTAGGGAACTTGAATTAGTAGAGAAACATAATCCCAAGACTGCCTTTCTTCGTGACCTGAAAGATTGCCTGAAAAAGCATCATGCCAACATTAACGCCTATTATATTGAGAAAGATAAATTAGTTGTTGACCTTAATTGGCTAAATGGAACAATGACAATCGGAGAAAGCGACGACATCAAGATTGATGAAGAATGGCTATTGAAAGAAATAGAGTCTTCACATCATGAAGTATCACAATCAAAACCAACGGAATGAAACAGTTTAGAATAGTAAAGGATAGCCCTACAACTTACCGAATTGACCAACGTCATTCATTGCTTTTCGGCTTAATCAAGTTTTGGGATAGAGGTGCAGCAGACCTATGCCCAAACGTAAGGTTTAATCGTGGCACGGATGCACTTCACTACATCAAAGAAATCTACCCCAAAAGCCATATAACCCTAAGATATACACATTCAGAAGGATATTGATATGACAGTAAAGGAATTGAAAACTGCCCTTGCATCATACAAAGACGATGCGGAAGTTAAAGTAGTCATCACTAATGGCGAATATGAGTCAGTCTATTCTCAATGCTCCTATGATATGTCGGTAGAGGGCGAGAATGAAGCATTTGATGAGGATGATTTCAGGAAACGTAATCCTCAATCGAATGAGGTAAGAATCACCTTATACCGCTAATAAGTTAATAAGTCAATAATATGAAAAAGATATGTTTCAGTGAGCAGTTTGGTCTTCAACAGGCAGTTTTTGACCGAATCAAGACACATACCCGGCGCGTAATCCCAAAATCTATGCTTGAACGCATAAGCAAGTTTCAGGTAGAATATTATAACGCAACATTTGACCATCTGACCGGAAAGGAATTGTTCAATCACTATTTCTTTACCGAGAAGATGGAAACACCGCCTTTTAGTGTTGGCGAAATCGTGGCTATCGCACAGAAATATCAGGACATCTGCAAGGATGATGAAAACCGTATGCAATTCCCTGACGGGGCAGGGTGGAAAAACAAGATGTATGTAAGACCTGACCTTATGCCCCATCATATCCAATTCAAAAATGTATGGATAGAAAATCTTCAAGATATAACCGATGCCGGATGTATCGCTGAGGGTATCAAGAAGACGGAAAATGGCTATTATGAAATAGGCTTTATGCCAGATAGCCCAACATTCTTCAATTCAAGATTTGCCTATGCTTGGTTGATAGATAAAATATCGGGTAAAGAGACATGGGATAGTAACCCTCTTGTCTTTGCCTATGAATTTGAAAGAATCGACTAAACCTCAAGAATATGAAACCTAAAGCATTTTGTGACCTTGAAGGTCTGCAAGGCGTAAGAAAACGCAAAGTTGATGGCTACTTGATAAAGGAAGCTGATAAGGATTTCATCAAGAATATCCTTGAGAAAGGTGGTGCTTGTGTAGCGGCTGATGATAACGGCTCATTCAATATCTGGAAAACAGATGCCGGAATCCTGAGAGGCGAAGCCATGCGCCGATTGTGCGTCCTTGAAAGCACACAATTCTCAACGTATGAAGAAGCGACTGAGTGGGCTGACGTTTGGTTAGGGCGTATCAAATGATGCAAATCTGAATTTACAATTCGACATTTAAGGGCAAAACAAAAGAAAAATCAGTATAAATCAGTATTTATATTTGATTTTACTTGGCGGAATAAAAGTAAATGATTAAATTTGCAGTGTCAAAATAAACCAAAAACTACTATCAGTTGAAAAAGAAACTATACATATCCCTCCCGATAAGTGGGCGTAATCTTGAGGATGTAAAGCGTAGAGCCAACACCCTCAAGAATGATTTTGTATCGGAAGAGTACGAGGCGGTGACTCCTTTTGACATCTGCCCGGATAGCACCTTGCCATATTCAGAACTGATGGGGCGTGATATTGCAGGTCTTTTGGAATGTGATGCCGTGTTGTTTGATTATGACTGGCAGGAATCAAAGGGTTGCCGCGCTGAACATTCAATAGCCCAAATCTACGGAAAAAGCATCTATACCATCAAGGATGAAAGAATTGTTTCAGATGCCGACAATCGGCTATATAGCATGGAACTTACCAAGCGTCAGCTTGATTTGCTTTCTACTGCTTGTGACTGTCAATCTCGGAATATCTGCGGACAGTTAGATGCCGGATTGGGGGATATTATTGAGGCAGGAATCCAGCGTACATATACGACTGCCGATTTTGATACACGCCATAATATACGGGAAACCGTTGAAATGAAATTATACGAAATCAAGTCGTTGGTATGGGATTTAGGCCCGGGAACAAATATGGGAATCCACTATGATGACAAATCGGATGTTCTTTTTGACATACATCAAGTTATAAGGCATTTCTTATGGAAAATTCGCCCTGAACCTAAGACGAGTTGTTGTCTGAGTGCATCACCGGCACATCAATGGGGAAGTGAACCTTTGGTTATAATCAAAACACTCCCTAACAATGGAAAGTAAGCCAATTTTAATCACTAATGTCAGCACTTCATATTTCTCAGTCGCCCGACATTATGGAGGAGCGACTATTCAAGGCGAATCCTATGTTTATTGTCCTGAAAGAGATATACTGATAAAGCGTGACTGGCTGACAATCTACAAGAAACTCCAATGGGAAGACTTTGTTTCAGCGGTAAAATCCGGAAAGAAACCAAAGTTGCAACCAGCACCGAACCAGAATAAACATAAAATCAAATCATTAACACAATCTTTGTTTGACTGATGAAAATACTTGATAACATCCGTAAATGGCTTAACAATGTCGTATGACTACGGATAAAACATCATATAAGTATCCGGCATATATAGTGGAAGTGCAAGGTCTTCTTTCTTGGCATACCGTCAAGGTTTTTGTTAGTGATGATACCGAGTACGCAAAGAATTGTGCGACTGAACTTCTTGAAATGCTTGAGGAGGAAATCATATAATCTTATGGCAGATAATCAACCTATAATACATCTGTTTGCAAACGAGCAATTTCCCCGTCGGCTGTGGATAGTCAAAGATGCTCCTTATTCATGGATTAAGGAACGCTTTGAATATATCGATGGCAGGGATATTGATTCGCATAGCCCGGAAGATGGGAAAGCGGTCACTTATGCTGAGGTCATTCATAAACCATCGCAACAATACGGAATACTTATTGTCATTCTGGATAATGATATGACTGTTTCGGATATGGCACATGAAGCGACCCATTTTGTATTAAGCCTGTATCAAGCAATAGGAGAAGAAATAAGCACCCAACATCAGGAAGTGCCAGCATATCTTATCGGCTATGCTACCGACTGCTTGTATCAGGTTGTCAAGGACGAATATAGACCAATGTTTGATGGAAGTAAAGAATTGCAATAATCCAACAAAGAAACCTAATCACTATCAGATTGGCGATTGGGTTTATGAACGTGGAATAACCGGTGCGCTTTCACCGGCTATGTATATCGTATCAATGCTGAAAGATACATTGTATCTGGAAATTGACCCAGAGCAAGGCGACCCATTTGAGGTTGACCTTGAAGATATTGAACCTATCCCATTGACAAAGGAATGGTTACAATCGCAAGGCATATATGGCAAACGCATAGTCAATACAGATGATGCGATTGAAACGATACCCGGTATCATTACAAAATGGCAACTTAACGATTGGGTTGACATCCACAAATATAAAGATAGTTTCATAGCTAAATTTCATGGCACAGATGATGAATATCTTCACGTTGTTTATCTTCGCTATGTTCACGACCTCCAACATTTCTACCGAATGTTTGGTATCAATAAGGAAGTGGTGTTATGATATGCGATGCTTGCCACGGAAAGGGTTATGTTGATAATCCCCAATACGACCGATATAGCAATGTTGTGGCATACGAGAATGGTATCCCATCAAGAATCAGGTGTAAAAGATGTGGTGGTGAAGGATATTTCGTAGGAAACGTGAAAGAAGCTATTGATATGCTCAAAGCGTCTATCGCAAATCGTAAAGGCTTATCAGTAAAAGAATCAAAGCAATTACTAAGGATATTAAATAATTACAATAATGGAACTCAATGATTATCAGAAAGCAGCCCTTTCAACTGCAATATATCCGAATGATGGTAATATCAGTTATCTCGCACTTGCTATATGCGGTGAAGCCGGTGAACTTGCTGATAAGGTCAAAAAGGTTTTACGTGATAAAGACAGCAATTTTACGGAAACCGATAAACGCGCATTGGCATTGGAACTTGGTGATGTGATGTGGTATGCTGCAAATCTCGCCTATGTTCTTGGCTATGACCTGTCCGAAATAGCACAGATGAATAGAGAAAAGGTAGCAGAGCGCATTGAACGTGGAACACTTCATGGAGATGGAGATTATCGATAATACTTATGGCAGCAGATACACCTTTTTCTATCACGCAGATAGAACTTGCTCTTGCGCAATACTTCAACTATCGCACAAATTTGATAGTACCGAAAGTATCATGGGGTCTTCTCAATCACGAAGCTGACCTATTGATTATGAACAGGACTGGTTATTTGACGGAAATTGAAATTAAAAGAAGTTGGGCTGATTTTCTTGCGGATTTTCGCAAAAGTCATACTCATGATGATTCAAAGGTGTCATGGTTTTATTATGCCGTGCCTGAATCTATCGTTGAAAGGTGTAAGGCAAAGTTGATGGAAATAGACCCCAATAAACGATGGGGATTGATAAGTTACTTTACCGATAGAATGGGTGAATGTTGGCCGAATATCGTTTGGTATCCATCAAACTCTACAAAACACAATCCATCAAAGAAACTATCACTTGAGGAACAATACCAACTTGCGCGACTCGGTGCTATGCGCACATGGCCGCTGAAAAATAAAATAATAAGCAATGGAAAATAAATATGACATCATAGTAAAGAAGCATACCGGTGTGGAACTTGTGCAACTTGCCGCCAGTTTTACATCCGGTCACGAAAGTAAGATAACCCTGAAACGTGCCTACAAAACGGAACACTCCATCATAAGGACACAAATCTTCACGGTGGAATGTTACAATATCCCTCTTTTTGTAAGCACCCATTTCATCCGTCATCATGTGGGTTCACAGCCTTACCAATTAACCTGTCGTATCGACCGCCCCGGCGGTGGTAATCCCCATCTCAAGGAACGTATCGCAGAGGTCAACGAATTGCTCGCAGATGGAAGAATTGAAGAAGCCTGTGATATTCTGAATTGGCTTGCAGAAAATTCAGACCGCTACACAAAGGTGAATCTTCTGCTTTTTGGAAATGCGCAAGCATTTATTGATATGGCAAAACTCCGTCTTTGTACCACTGCTTCACCTGAAACAAGAGAAATCTTTCAGGTTATAAAGTCCAAGATTGCAGAAGTTGACCCCGACTTAGCTCCATTTCTTGTAAAGAAATGTGTTTATCGTGGAGGTATCTGCTGTGAACTTAAATGTTGCGGATACAACAAATCTGATATGTTTCAGAAAGAACTCGCCCAGTATAAATTACTTTTCTCCAATTAGGCTATGGATGACGATGGAATCCAATATATCAAGTTTATGAATGAAGAATGTAGGCTACGTTACCTTATCGATAAGTATAAGGAACATGATAAGAAACGTAATCGGTACATCGCACATCTATTGCGAATGAATGACCAGCAAGCCGAAAAGATAAAACGACTTGAGGCTCTTTCGGAACGTCAGCATGAAGAAATAGATGAGTTGATGGATGCCTACGATGGTGCGAAGCCTTTAATTGCAGACAAGGCACACCGGGCATACGTCTATGAACTTATCAAAAGGGCAAATGAAGCGAAAAAGAATAGACGGGTGGTGGAAAAGCTCACAACCGAAAATACCCGTCTATCCGAAGAAAACAAAGGTCTGAAAGACCGGGTAAAAGCACTTGAAACAATCATCAAAAATCTACATAATGGAACAAAACAATAATCCCCGTGTCATTGACTTCTCCAATGATTTAGAATCAGTCAATGACGACAAATCTCCGGATGTAAAGGCGTTTAAGAATACCGTTAGCAAAATGACCGACATCTTTATCGCTAAGAACCATGATTATGGCAATTCATTTGGGGAAACTGTGCGCGAGCTTGGTGTTGTTGCCGGCTTCGCTCCTATCATGCACAAGTTCAATCGCCTTAAAAACATCATTAAGGGAAACACTCCCCTTGTAGAGGGCGAAACCATCGAGGATACTCTGCTTGATATGGCAAACTACTGTATCATGCTTAATATGGAAATAAGCCAAAAGTAAATGATATGACCATTCAATATTTCAAGTTATATCTTGCTGGCATCATCTTCGGAATAATTCAGATGAGCGCAGATTTATTAAAGGCTGTCTATGAAACAGATTATTTTATGATAGCTTTTATGGGTCTTATGTTTATCGTGATGATAAGGCTATTGATTTGGGCGATGCGTGAACATAAACGAGAAAGAATGAAATATGGCAATCAATCCCAATCTCATAAATAACCTGCTTGATGTTTTCGCAGAAGCGGAAAAAGTCAGAGAAAAGGGTATTATGCCCGGTCTGAATGAGCAATATAAGCAATTTGGAATAAAGTATTTTGTATCTTACAAGGAGGTGGAACATATCAAAAATATGTTTCACCGGATAGGTAGGTATGATGAATCAGAATCATTGAAACTGCTGAATATTTCACCGGCAGAAAGATATGTCTTTAACCAAAGTCTGAAAGATATGGTAGAGGAAATGGTGATGAAGATGATTCAGGATGGAGTCATTGTTCTTGAGATAAAGGATTCTGATTACGGCAAACCATCATCGGAACTTACATTGACGGTTCGTGTTGTAAATCCCAGACCAACCATAAGGCGCATTGATATTCAAAGAAAAGATAAGGATTAAATAAAGGGCGATTGGATAATACCGACCGCCCTTTATAGTTATGGAAAAGTATGTTTATGTACGATTAGCAGGATTTGGCTCTACGAATTTAAGCATCATGTGGCAGAATGTACGTTGTGCATTCATTCCATAATCAGTGCCTTTACCACGATATATCAGATGATACACATCCGGGCTTTCTTGAGGTACTTGCAACGTGATTTCACCCTTATACATAAGAGCAAGAAAACTATTTTTCTTTTGCAGAAAGTCTTCTTTGGAACTACCGGTAATGGTAAAATCCAGAAGCAACTCACGGGATGCAATCTTTGGATTAGCATCTACAATGATGCGTTTTCCGTGTTCAAGGCGCGACTCGTTTTCGATATTTTCCTTTAATGTCAATGGCTCGGTCAGCGCATCAAGAAAACCATCCCCCATACGCACCCCAAAGGTATCATATACAGAATATTTGTTGATTTTAAGTTCCGGTATTTTATTCATGCTTAGAGATTTTTAGTATTTTTCTTGATTTCAGCAATGTCAGCTTGCATCGTCTGAATAGGCTTGACAATCGCCCCAGTGTTTTCACTGATAGTCTGCAATTCGATGTAGATTTTTGCAAGCTGACGCTCGATGTTATCCTGATGAACGTTGAAACGGCTATATTCCATTGCAATCTGGATAAGTTCATCGGTCATGTCCGCAAGAGTCATTGCAGAAATGTTGTCGGTAGCCTTGATTGATTCCACAGCTTCCTGCATTGCCGTCATCCTGCCAATGATGGCAAGACCCGTATCTTCCGTAATGGTAGTAACACCGGCTTTTGATGCCTCCTGCGAATACGCACTCCCGGCATCCCATCCCATAGCCTTTTTAAGACTATCGCGGTCAGTTATGGCACTATTTACGATGCTGTCCCACTCCTTTTTCAGTTTGGCTTGCTCTTCTTCGGTCAGACCATTGTCATCATTCATAGCATCTGCAAACCCCTCATACCACTTTTTCAAGAGGTCATTATATTTGGAGTTCATAAGGCTATTGATAACGGCCTGCTGCATCATCTTTTCCCAGTTGCTTGCGAAATCTTTAGAATCGGATTCCATATCAAGCAACAGGGATTTGAAGTCATCCTTGACGCTATCAAAAGAAACATCGGTCAACGACTCCCTGAAAGCGGTCTCAAGCTCTTCCAGTTCCTTGTAGTATTCGATGTATTCATCCATGAACTGAGCCGCATCTTTGTAGCCATCATCGGCAAGACCCTTGATTTTGGCGTAAAGGTCAGGTGCGCTCTGTGCAATCTTAGCCATCTGTTCTGACGTGAGTTTCCAGAAGTCACCGGCACTCTGCACGGATTTACCAACAATGGAGGATATGCGCGACCAGTCAGAACCGCTCATTCCTTTGTTGATTTTGTTATTAGACGACTTATGACCACCAATGCCTAAGAAGCCATTTGAATATGCTGCACCAGAACGCTGCATCATTTCTTGGGTATTCTTCATTGACTGCTCAATATCGGCTTTCTGCTGACGATACAAGTCACCCATATCGGCAGTAGCAGCTTCCCTCATTTCCGTAGCAAGGTTATCCACAGCCTTACGAAGAGCCTCATTGGTTGCTGTCAGGCGTTCAATATCTTTTTCAAGATTCTTATCACTTTCACCGTTACCCCACCAATCAAACAGACCACCCATTGTGAAGACTGACTTGAATATTCCGAGAATACCTTTGTATAGGCTTTCTCCAATCTGTTTGAAGATTTCACCAGATAGGATATTGTCGATAATACCGCTTATGGCATTGAATACAGAATCAAGAATGGAAGATATAAGCGTACCCACACCATCCTTGAGGATGTCAAGGATTTTAAGAACTGCGGCAATAATCTGACCGATAAGACCGGCTTTACTAAGACCCTCGGTAAGTTCTGCCGGCAGTTCCTTTGCTATCGCGGCACCTGCTTCTGCCATGCCGTCGTTCAGTTCCTTTGTGTCTTTCCCAATATCCTTGAGTGCTTTCAGTCCATCGATGCCTCCTTTAAGTTGGTCAAATGCGCCCCATAGTTCAGCCAACTGTGAAAGACCTGCGCCACTGAGGAACGTATAGATTTCACTGACAGGTTGCATCACATTCTTAGCGGTCATTGATAATAGTGTGCCACTGCTTTGAACCTGATTCTGTGCCTCCTGCATAGCCTGATTGTTTGCAACGACAGTGGCGGCATAATTATCCATCGCTGCTTGAGCGGCTTCAACGGCATCGGTATATTCTTTCAACTGAGCCGGAGTTGTATCTGCATTATTTCTTGCCTTTTCAAGATTGATGTCAGCCGTATTCTTAGCCTCGGTCAACTTTGCAAGTTCCTCGTTTACCCTTGTATCGTTTTCAGTCGCAACCCTTAATTCATTAAGGGCGTTCTGATAGTCTGCAAGGGCAGAAGAAAGGTCTTTCCATGATTCAGTTGTGCCGAGTTGGGTACGAAGATTCTTCATCGCATTGATAACCGTCTGCTGATTGTCAGCTCCGGACTTTCTGAAAGCATCTGACTTGACATATTCCTGCAACTGCTTATAGAGTGGCTCAAGCTGACCACGCATAATGACACCGACATTATCAAAGACTGAATACCAATCAATCTTACTGGTCATAGCCTTTGATTCAAGATTTCTTATTTCCGTGTCGCGTTGGGCCGTAAGAGTCAATTCTTCACCCTTATTCTGGGCATTGCGAATCTTTTCAGCATATTCTTCTGCAATGGCAAGCTTCTTCTGCTGAAATGTTCCATACTCCCTAAGATAATCACGCATCGCAGTGACATCGGTCTGATAGATTTTCTGCAATTCAGATGCCTCATTGTTGGCGATAAGAGAAAGCTGGGTATCATAGCCGACATTCTCCCTTGCCTGTTCCTGATATTGCTTGCGCATTTCAGCAAGCTGGGTATCGGAGAATTGAGCATAATACTGATATTCCTTGCGGTCTTTACCGCCTTTCATCCATTCTTGAAGGGCATTTTTCTCAAGAGTGGACGCTTCCTTTTTCAATTCAGCCTCAAGAGCCTGACGTTTCTTTTCAGACGTGAATTTAATGGTGGCTATTTCCTTTTCGGAATTATCCTCCATCTGTGCAATTTCAAGTTCACGCTGACGATTCTTTTCAGCCTGTAAAAGTTCCGTAGTGCGCTTCTCTTCCTCAAGCTGTGCCTTGCGAAGTTCATAGGCTCTCTGCTTGGGGTCATCCTTTCCGTTTTTCTTATCCTTTTTAGTCTTATCCCTTTTATCAAGGGCTTTCAACTGCTTTTCATAATACTTATAAAGTTCACTGCTTTGGTCAACCTTTTGCATCTGAGCGTTGATGGACTTGCGGATGTTAGCAAATTCCTCGGTAGTTTTAGCCGTCTTAATCTGCGTTTCAAGAGCTTCCTTAATAGCTTTCATCGCCCCGGTCTGATTATTCTTATTGGCGTTATATGCGCCTACTCGGAGGTCATTCTTCAACTGCTGATAAAGTCGCTTGTCAACATCCGACATTTTGGATTCACTCAAAGAAGTTCCATAACGGTCGATGAACTGCTGGAGAATGGCTGATTGTTCGGAATTAAGTTTGTATTTAGTGCCATCAAGATTGAAGTTACTACGCAGACGAGCATTGCGGACAATTTGATTATAGAGAGCCGCATCTTCTTTTGACATTTTTGTGCCGGATGCAATCTTTCCATCCTTGCCATACTTCGCGATAAGGGATTGAAGTTGCTGACGTTCTGCACCGGATGTATTCAATACCTGACCGCCAACCTCTGAAAGCGATACTTTGATATTGTCAAGTTTGGAAAGCGCAATATCAAGATATTTGGTATCGATGTAGGGCGTTGCGACAGTGTTGTCAATATCCTTGATTTTATCTTCTGCCTTTTCCCCTTTCTGAGCGGTTTCATCAAGTGATGAATTATCAGTTGTGGGCGTTGCAGAAGCCTTATCCACGTCACCAATCTTTTCTTCCGCTTTCTGTGCAGTTTCTATCAGTGCGTGAATATCAATCGGGTCTGCAAGTGGTTTAACCGGTGTTTTATTGATTTCATCCACCGCCTTTGAAACTTTGGTAAGTTCCGTTGTCAGTTTTTGAGAATCAAACGTTGAATAATCCACAGGTGGAGCGGCATCCTTTGTTCGCTCAAGGGCATCATTCACAGCCTTTGCATTAGCCTTTGTCTGGGTGATAAACTTATCGGCAGTGGTTATCTGCTTGGTAAGTTCACCTACCAACTTGGAAGTGTCCTTAATGTCAAGGATGTAATCTTCGGCCATACCCATAGCCTTAGCGTAATTCTTCGCTTCCTCGTTTGCGGTCTTTGCGATGTTGGTTTGGAGCGATGCGATACGCTGATGAAGTTCAGCCATGCGAGCCTGATTTGCATACTCACCCTTTGCGGATTCGTTGGAATACTCCTTTTGAAGCTGCTCAAGCTCATTCACAAGGGGCAAAAGTTCTGCTTTCTTCCTATCAACGGTGTCAGCAATGATACGGGCAAAACGTTCTGCATTATCCTTTGCATCCTTTTTGCTTTCATCTTCGATGCTTTCAGCCATCTCCTTAATGAAATCATCACCATGCTTTTTCTTATCTTCCTCATAAGAAGCTATTCGGTTGGCAATCTGTCGCGCTTCGCCCTCCTTTTCAATCAGGGCGATGTGTTGTGCGCGGATTTCATTAAGACGGTTCAGTAAATCTTGCTCGTCCTTAACTTGTATTCCATACTCCCTGACACTTTTAAGCAATTCATCTACCGAATCCTTATAGACCTTACTTTCTTTATTGACTGACTCAAGTACAGAATAAAGGGTGTTGACATTGCTTTTGGTCTTGTTGGCTGCTTCACCGAAACGCTCCATCTCTGCGCTTGCTTCCTCGGTTTCATTCTTAAAGGTCATAAAAAGACCTATGACGGTTGTCAGAGCCGTGATGATTGAACCGATGGGGTTAGTGGCAAAGGCAACTTTCAACGAGTGCCATGCCTTAGTGCAAGCATTGATGGCAGTCGTATAGGCGTACTGGGCAACGGTAGCAATCTTATTTCCTGCTGTGGAAAGAGCCGTGGCGATGCGCCCTCTGCCGGTCGCAACTGTGTTGGTGTTCTGGGCAGCGGTATTGGCATTGGTCGCATTGGTCTGCTGGATTTGGGAAATGGTGTTTGCTTGGGTGGTAGCCGTATCCAAAGCCATCTCAGCCTCGTGTACCTGTGTCTGCGAATTTGCAAGTTGGGTCGTAAGGGCTTCACGTTCCATCTGAGCGGAAAGCAAATCTGCGGCTGCGGCTGCTTGGTCTTCGGCATCACCGATTTGCTCGGCAATATCCACCATTTCCTGTGCCTTGTCAACCTTTTCATTGGCGGCTTGCAGAGCATCATTTATAGCTGACTGCTCTTTTCTTGCCGCATCAACCGCTGCCTGTGCCGCCTCTTTCCGTGCGTTCACTTCTTCGCGTAGAAGCTGAATCTTCTCTGCCATCTCGGTTGAAATAGACCCGGTTTCAAGTGCGCCACGAACATCCTCATCAAACGCCATCAGTGCGCGTTGACGTTGATATTCCTCCATTTTGGCGATTTCTTCTTCAAAGCCCTGAACCACCGCCTTGCTTCTTTCTTCGGCCGCAACTTTTATGGCAAATTCACTCGCCATAGCGGATGCCTTGTAGATACCGAAAGTTGCGATTGCTGTTCCCAACACACCACCTACCTTTTCGTAGTTTTCTACCATCCATGTAGCACCCTCAATAACCTTGATGATTGCATCCTCAGATTTTTTTCCAAGGTCATTAAACATGAGGTCAGTTGCATCCCCAAGCATCGACATCTGACCTGAAATCGTTGCGGTTGCGGCTTGCGACATATTAAAGAATTTACCACCTTCGGAAGTCGCGTTGATAAATGCCTGCTGAACCATTTCTGCTGAAATCTTGCCCTGTGACATTTCATCCTTGAGCTGACCGATTGATTTGCCGGTATCCTTAGCCAACTGGTCAAGAGGTTGGAAACCTGCATTTACCATCTGCATCAAATCCTGACCCATCAGTTTGCCGGCTGCTGACATCTGGGAGAAAGCAAGAGTTAGGGATTGGAAACGTTGTGCGTCACCCATAGACACATCACCGAGGGCTTTCATAAATGGCAATATTTTCTGCTGGTCAATACCGAAGCCGAGCATCATCTGGGCCGCTCCGACAGTTCCCTGAAAGTCAAGTGGGGATACCTTTGCATACTCGGTAAGGTCTGCCATCATAGCCTGACCCTTTTCAGCACTGCCGAGGAGGGTGTTGATGTTTGTTTCCATCAACTGAAACTGACCGCGAATATCCTTAACTTTGTTGAGGAACATACCAAGACCGGCAACACCGGCTATCTGCGTCAATCCCTGAATAGGGTCAGTAAGTTTCTGCTGTAAGTCATTGATGGCTGCGATTGCGCCATTAGCACCCTTGCGGATGTTAAGTTCAAGGGAAGCCCCGGCTTGCGCTGCATCTAAGGCAAGTCCTCTGAACCTTGCCCTTGCTGATTGGAGCTGTGCTTCCAATGCTCGGATGGTTGAAATAGAAGTACCGGGGCCAAAAGACCTCAGACGGTTTTCAAGCATCGTAATCTCCGAGCGAAGTCTTGTCACTTCCTCGTAGTTGGAATATACTTCAAATGATAAAAGCGGCATATCGGTTGATGTTGGTGATTTTCAACTAGCCAATTTACCGCTCAAGTGCGCGTTACACATTATTTTCCGCGCACGTATAGCAAACTATCAGAAAAAAGTCGTAACTTTGTATTGTAAAAGAGAAAAATTGTGCAGAAAGGGTGTAAATAACCTTTAACCCTACTGCCAAAATGAACGAAGAAGCCAAAATTAACATGGGAAAGATTGCAGCATTGAAGACGATGCGCAAGAAAGTTCTTGAGTTTTCCCAAATTTTTGAAGAATTGGGTGAACCGATTCTTACTGACCTTGCTCTATTACCGACAATCCACGAAGCCTACAAACGTGTATTCGCCCGGAGGGGATGCCCACAGGACGCAATGTTAGTGCGCAACCGTAAGAAGTTCCTTATTGTTGTGCTATACTTGTATTCCCCAAAAGCCCTTGCAGGTGATAGGATGCGGATGGGGTTGCGCAAAGTCATATCCGGGTTATTCGGTCTGACTACAAGCACACCGATTTCCGACAACTGCGCAGGTCTGGTTATAGAATATAACGCTTATGCCGATTTTCGCAGGGATGTGGACTTGATTTTCAATGAGGTTTTTGCAGCCTTGCCTGACGAATCTTTTGTCTTTGATTAAAGTGGAATACACCGTTCAATTCTGATAGCGTCATGTGGGTATCCGACCATCACAAGAGCCTTAGTAAGATATTCATTCAGATTTGAAACCGCGATTCTGCCAGATAAACCCATCTGCCAGAAATGTGCCTGATAATCTTCCACTGATGTATCAATGTCAAGATGATACTTTTCAAACAGTGCCTTAATGATGGCACAGTCTTCATACCTTTCAGTCTTTAGAGCATATTGGAAAATGGCGGTCATAACCTGACTGCCATAAATTATCAATGCACGTTCAAATTTAGTTTTCATCGGTTGGAACTACTTTAAGCAAGGCACCGCACTTGGGACAGCAAAATTCATCAGCCGGACGGTTGCTTACAACTTCGGAACGGATTTCTTCAAGTTCAGCATCACTTAAAAAAAGTTTCCACACCGGAACTCCAAGGGCATCGGCAACTTTCTGATATGTTTCAATTTTCAGCATAGGAGTATTGGCAATCTTATTCAACCCTACGGTCGTTATATCCAGTTTTTCCGCGAGGTCTTTCTGCATTATACCGACTAATTTGATGTACTCCTTAATTCTGTTCTCCATTTTCCTAATTTTGGCTTATACTAAATGATTTTACAAAGGTAGTAAAATAGGAATACAATTAAATCATTTACTATGTTAATAATAGTTAATACAAACAAAATAGTTATGTTTTTATTTGGCAGATAAAACTATTTGGTTTAACTTTGCATTGTAATCAATAACACAATAATAGTAAAAAGTATGAAACTTGTAACAAAAGCACTTGAGAAACTTTTCGCCAAATATCCTATCTATTCTCAGGATGGCAAGAAGTATGATGCAGTGGTTATCGCAAAATTCTTTATGCCCGGTAGTGGCTTCACATGGTACGTAACAGAAGCCACTAAACTTGACAATGGCGACTATGAGTTCTTTGGCTATGTTGATGGCTTAGAGGGCGAGTTTGGGTATTTCACCCTTTCGCAACTGCAATCCTTGCGCGGTCGTTGGGGCTTGCGTGTTGAACGCGATATGTACTTTGATTGTGGCAAGACCACACTTGCAGAAGTGTTGAACAAAACTGAAATGGCATATTGAAACATCACATCAGGCGAGCCGTGGGATAAGCCTTGCGACTCGCCTAAAACATAAAATAGATGAAGACCAAGACACTTAATCAGCTATGGGCGCAGATAGAACGTATTCGCGCTTACTTTGATAATCCCCATGCACCCGGTCAGGCAGAACGATTGAATCGCGCTTGCGAGATTTGTAACCGGTATGGCAGAAAGGCATGGCAGTACATAATGACTTTGCCGGAATGGAGTTTCACGGCATCAGGCTTTGAGGATATGCCAGTGCCTATGAAATACTATACTGAAAAATAATCATCGTAAAACCCTTAACAAAGGACTTTATAAAGACCTGTCAGTTATGAAAACAATCGAATACAATAGTTTTGAGGAGGCTTTTGCTGCTGCCCTTGAATATATGAAGAAAGGAATCCGATGCAAGGGTGTTGGGCTGACTACACTTCAAGTCTGGACGGATGGCGGCGAATGACCCATTTACGACTTTGTGTAATAGGTCGTAAGAGATAGCAACCGAAATGTTTTATAGTGCTGATTTATGCTTAATTTAGCACTATGAAACATCGCGGGTTGGAGCAGTTGGAAGCTCGCCAGTTTAACTTGCTGGAGGTCGTCAGTTCGAGTCTGACACCCGCCACTAATCAAATAAACTTTCACTACTAAAAACGATGGAACAGTTAACCCTACACACCAACAAAAAGCACTTTCAGGCTATTCTGAAAGGCGAAGAGACGGTTGAGAAACGCTACGTTTATCCCAACAACGCAAAGAAGTATGTAATTGAAGAAGACAAAACGGATGAGAACGGGGATGACGTTACAATCGTCACATCGGTTCATTACGATGCACTTCAATTCGTCTGCGGTCGCAAAAAGGATGCTCCACGTCTAACCATAGAAGTCAAGTCATCTGAGTTTGTCGTTCTGACTGACGAGAATGGCAATGACCTGACCTTTGAGGAAAACGGCAACGAGTATTATGTTTGTCAGGTGTGGTACACACTGGGTGACATCATCGCCACCGAAAACGTATCCGAATAATTATCCACCCTTTAAAACAATCGCTGAGTTCAGAGAAGAATCAACAACAACTATGGCCCCCGTCGGAACATGAATGGTGCCGGTGCAGGTGGTCGCCTTGTAGCCCGTCGTACTGCGGCGGGAGTGATAGAAGGAAGAAGCCAGCTCGGAAGTCGTGAACAGCGACGTCAAGACCTCCGTATGGCATTCCGCGTCGCAGGTGGTGCAACAGGCTAACGCAACACCTTATGACCAAGTACGAAGAAACTATGCAGATAATCCGGGGCATCCGTCAAAAGACGGATACTGCCGTTTTATTTTATTCAGCCGGTGGAAAGGATGGCATCGCATTGCTTGATATGCTATCCCCTGTATTCAAGAAAGTCATCTGCTATTATATGTGGCTTGTGCCGGGTCTTGACCACGTTAAGCCTTATCTTGCATGGGCGGTTAAGAAATACCCCAATGTGGAGATACGACAGATTCAGCATTATCAGCGCGACTATTACGACCGATATGGATTCTTTCAGTTCGGTGAGGGCAATCCCGACATTAAGCCGCGTAAGGTTGGCGAAGTTGAGGAAATGGTACGTCAGGAAACAGGTATCAAATGGGCTTTCAGTGGCATGAAAGGCGTAGATGGCTATATGAAACGGATGCGTCTTCTGACATTCAAGAAACGGAATGGCACATATATCACTGATAAAGGCATGGTCTATCCGTTGGCGATATGGACTAACAAGGAGGTTCTGAAATATATTGAAATGCGGAATCTTATAAAGCCTTTCGTTTACAATCCCAAAGATGTGAGTCAGGGCTTCGGTGTGGATTTGCGCTCCTTGCTTATCCTGCGTCAAAGATTCCCACGGGATTATCAGCGCACGGTGCGCGAGTTCCCATTCTGCGAGAAACTTATCTTTGACTACGAAAACGGCATCCTGCCTCATGGTCAGGAGAAAGAAGTCCTTGAAATCATCAAGCGTATAGAAACCGAATCAGAAGCGGAATAATGAAGACAAAGGAAAACAAGATAAAACAAGCAGAGCAGCGCACGGTCAGAAGAAGCGAAATCCAGTTTGCTTCCTACAATCCGCGTGTCATAAGCGAGGATGCACGGAAGAAGCTCAAGAAGAATATGCAGACTGTCGGGTTGCTTGGCGGTGTCGTTTGGAACATTCGCACCGGCAACCTTGTATCCGGGCATCAGAAAGTCAGCATCATGGATGCAGTCAATCGCTATAACCCAGAAACGGGCGATAACGATTATGAATTTCGTGTAGAGGTCGTTGACTTCGACGAAAAGACGGAAAAGGAGCAGAATCTCTTTATGAACAATAAGGCGGTTCAGGGTACATACGATGACGATATGCTGCGCTCCCTGTTGTCGGAAATAGACTATGTGAACGCTGGATTTGAGGATATGGACTTGCAGATTCTCGGTCTTGGCGATTATGGCGATTTCGACAATATGGATTTCGGCTTTGGCGATGATGACGAAGACGGCACAGAAACGGAAATAACATCTGAATCCGAATCAGAACCGTCAGCACCCGGTCAAACTGAAAATAAGGACTGGTCAAAGGAATCGGTTGTCGGAGAGCGTCAAGACCTTGCCATCCACGATGAAATGACAAAGGAAAGCGGCGAGAATCACAAGTTAGACCGCTCCACTGATTTCTATTCCGATAATGAAGCGAATCAGATAGCCCGGCACAATGAGGTGCAGAAAATCAAAGACCGCATAGCAAGCCAGAATGATGTCGATAAGGATGGCGGTATGCTGTCCTATGTTGTCATCAGCTTCAAGACACCGAGCGAGAAAGTGCGGTTTATGGAAGAATACGGCTTTGACCCGATGGCAAAATACGTCAATGGCGAGGAATTTCAACATAAGTTGGAGTTTGGCGATGATGACGAAGACGAATAATCCTTAACAATACTTACTATGGCAAAAATAGACGAAATCATACCTTTCTTTCTTCACTTTGAAACCGGGGTGAACAAACGCTATCTGAGTCTTCCCCCGGCTCAGATTTTTGAACAGGCAAGGAAGACCGGATTTGCTAACGACCCCGACGATGCAGGAGGCGCGACCATGTGCGGCATCACGATAGGCACATACAAGGCTTATTGTCGGTCAAAAGGCTATCCCGTCCCCACAGTCACAAGACTCCGTAACATTTCCTATGAACAGTGGCGCGATGTCCTCAAGACGCTTTTCTGGGATAAGTGGAAAGCGGACGAAATCAAGAGTCAGCCCCTTGCGAACATTCTTGTCGATTGGGTATGGGCAAGCGGAAGCAGTGGCATCAAGATACCGCAGCGCATCCTCGGTGTGAAGCAGGATGGTGTTGTAGGCCCAAAGACTATGGCGGCATTGAACGCAAGCGACCCCAAAAGGCTTTTCGACGAAATCCACAACGCGAGAATCAAGTTCGTGAATGACATCGTTGCAAGGAAGCCGAGCCAAAAGAAATTCATCAAAGGCTGGACGCGACGTATCAATGACATCACATTCATCGGTCTGAAATACGATTGACCCCTTAGTCATCAATCATAAATCGGTCAGTCGGATTCACACCCCGGCTGACCATAATCCTTAAAAACATCAGTTGAGTTAGACGGAAATCTTACAATGACATTGCATCCCAAATGCGCAGGGTGTTCAGCGCGAGCGATGCAAGAAATTATCGCTTTGGCGACATGAGCATTATCAACGCAGCCAATTCCGCAATTCGCGCAAGAGGACTCAATCCTGACTTGGGATTTGCGGACGAAAACTCCCGTGAACGTAACCGCAAGGTAGGCACTGGCAGATTTGCGGAGGCTCTTCGCACTGCATCCGGGGGGGGGCAGATGAGAATTTTCAGTTACCATCAGGCCGTTGCTTGACAGTGGCGGCTTGATGAATCTTCAACCTTTAACACATATAGCCGAGTTAGAAGAAAGCAAAGAACCAAATCAGCAGCTGAAATCAGCAATCAGATGTTCCGCATTTATTCCAATCGGAATGTCAGCCAAGCAAGACGCGAGCGAGCCATCAGTGTTGGCAATCGGTACATCAGCAATATTCAAGCGACCCGACAGTATGCTCGCGACCGAGCAAATTCCCCTCGTAACGTACATGGCGAGCCTATCCTGAACCATGAAAATGTAAGCAGAATGGCTAACCGTCAATATGCTCGTTCAACCTATATGGGTCTGAAAAATGCACTTGGGGGGGGGGAAAATAGAAAATCTGATTTCATTCAGACGTGCGTGTTAGAGAATCGGTCATCTCGCCGCATAGCGGAAATAGCAGGGTTCGACTCCCGCACACGCAACTTAGTATAAATTCTCATTTTCATCATTACGACAATGCCGAAGAAGCGAATTAGCAACGATGTGACACGCAAGAAAGTATCCATATCCGATATTAACCTTGAGGATACGGAATTGCTTTCTCGCATCGAGCAGTTGGCTTATGATGGTTTCTATGACACCGAAATAGCCGATAAGCTCAATATCAGTCGCTGGCAGTTTGATGAAGCAAAAAGGCGTAGCAAAAAAATTTCAAGCACATTGGAGTCTGCCCGTGCGCGTGCGCGTGAGCAGGGCGCAGATATGCCGTCACCGGCTTTGTTTGCGGAAGTGTGGGCGGAATGTAAGGGGAAGCGGACAGCCCTTATGAAGAAGTTCGGAATCGGCTGGACGAAATTGCAGTCATGGATTGCTCAAGAGCCGATGTTCGCGGACATAATGGCAGAACGTGACCTTGAATTTCTGGAACAGCTTGACATAGCCGGTCGCATCCTTGCGTTAGGTGGGGTCAAAGGTAAGGATGAGTTTAAGGGATGGAATCGTTTCCCATCGGAATGGATGATGCGCTTCTATCTGAATACGACAGGACGGAAGTACGGATATGGCGAGAATCCCATCGTCAAGGAAGAAGACACAGGCATCCCCACAGATATTGAGCAGGGCATCGATATTGAAAGTTGGATAAGAAAAGAAGTGGAACACAAACATAAGAACGACGAGCCGGAATTATGATTATCAACCATGAGATATACTACCCACTCTATACCGACAAGGAACATTTCGTGATTCTTGTCACTGGGGGTCGTGGCTCAGGTAAATCTTTTGGAATCGGTGATTTCATACAACGCCTTTCATTTGAATTGAAGCGCAGGGGCTTTTCCAAATCGGATGCAGATAAGATTGTGCATAAGATTCTTTATACCCGATACACGATGACCAGCGCAAGCATTTCTGTTATCCCTGAGTTTCTTGAAAAGATAGAACTTGACGGCACAACGAGGTATTTCCACACAACCAAGACGGACATCGTGAATAAGATGACCGGCAGCCGTATCATGTTCCGTGGTATCAAGACATCATCCGGTAATCAGACCGCCAAATTGAAATCAATTCACGGAATCACCACATTTGTATGCGATGAGGCAGAAGAATGGACTTCTGACCGCGAATTTGAAACAATCGCCTTTTCCATACGTCAGCCCGGTATTCAGAATCGGATTATCATCATAATGAATCCGACTGACAGCAATCACTTCATCTATCAGAAATACATCAAGGACACCCACAAGATAGTTTACTATGATGGTGTGCCGGTCCAGATTTCCACGCATCCGCAAGTGCTTCACATCCATACGACCTATCTTGACAATATAAAAAACCTTTCGGAAGAGTTCATCAAGCAAGCACAGGAGATGAAGAAGCGCAATCCGGAACGATACGCCCACATCTTCATGGGTCAATGGGCAGATGTCGCTGAGGGTGCGGTCTTCAAGAAATGGGGCATAGTCAATGAGTTTCCGAAAAACTGCAAGAACGTGGCGCGTGGTCTTGACTTCGGTTATTCCAATGATGTGAGCGCGTGTGTGAAGTGCGGTATCCTGAATAATGACCTTTACATCGACGAGCAATTCTATAAGACCGGGATGCTGTCTTCCGAACTGATAAAGGCATTAAACGAAGATGATTCATTCGTATTCGCAGACAGCGCAGACCCGCGACTGATTGATGAAATCGCTTTGGGTGGTGTCATCATCTACCCGGTGGCGAAGCCGGCTGGAAGCATCATCGCCGGCATTGAAAAGATGAAATCCTTTGACAACATCTATGTCACTAAGCGGTCGTTGAACGTACAGGAAGAATTGCGGAACTATGTATGGGATAAAGACAAGGACGGCAATTTCATCAACGTTCCGATAGATGCCTTTAACCATAGCATCGACGCGACAAGATACTACATCCTCGGTCGCATCTTGGGCAAGATAATCAAGCCGAAGAAAGTAAAGAAATCAGATTTAGGAATATATTAACATCACCAGATATGAATAACTATTTACAGCAGATTCTTACATACTTCCGCAATCTCACACTGAACTCATTCGGTGTGAACAGAAGCCTATATCAGCTTTTGCAGGATAAGGACATCAGCCGTGCGCTTGAGATGCTCCAGAACCGCGATGATGAAGTCGATGAAGCCATTAAGGAATATAATCCGCAGACCCACGATGTGATGAAGCGGCCCAACAAGTATAGGAAAGGCGATGACCCTTATATCACGGAGAAACTTCCGCGAACCCGTGCGCGATACATCAACGAGATAGAGCTTTTCTTTCTTCTTGGTAATCCTATACTTTGGAAGAAAGAAGAGGGTGATGATGAAGCGTATAAACTCTTCACCGACTTTCTGGATGAACAGTATTTCAACTCCCGTATCAGAAAGGCTAAACGCCTTGCCGGTGCGGAAACTGAATCCGCACTTATATGCCACATCTACCGTGATGACCGCACTGGCGAGCGCAAGGTGAAGATGAATGTCTTGGCACGTTCCACCGGATACAGACTGCGCCCCTTGTTTGATACAATAGGCAATATGACCGCCTGTGCATACGGATACACTACCAACGAGGGCAGTCGCACCATCCAGCATTGGGATTTTCAGACTGCCGACATCCTCGCTTTCTGTAAGAAAGGCAGAATGGGATGGGAAGTTGAAATCTTTCCAAATCCCACCGGCAAAATCAATATGGTCTATTTTCAGCAGCCTAAAGCATGGGATGGCGCGGAACAGCGCATCAACCGTGAGGAGATGCTTGACAGTAAGACCGGTGATACCAACAACTACTTCTCCGACCCAATCGCAGCAGCAACCGCCGATGTCATTCAGACGATGGTTGACCCCAACAAGCCGGGCAAGCTGATTCAGTTGACTGGCAAAAGTTCCAAGTTTGAATATATCAATCCTCCGCAGGCTTCCGAAACACGCGAATCTGAAAAGAACGACCTACACAAGAGTATCCTCTTTGACACATTCACGCCTGACTTCGATACCGAGGCAATGAAAGGTTTCGGCACACTTTCCGGTGTCGCAATCCGCAATGCTTTCATTCTTGGATTCATCAAACGCGACAACCGCAAGGAGGTGTATGAGGAGCTTATCGGACGCTTCCGCAATATCGTAATCGCCATACTCGCCTATCTCTATCCTGACAAGCGGGCCGCTCTTGAGTCTCTCAAGATAAAATTTGAATTTGCGGAACCATTCGCTGATGACAAACAGGCAAAATGGCAGTCCATCGCAAATCTGTATCAGGCTGGTCTTGTTTCGTTGGAAACTGCCGTCACCATGCTTTCCCTTACCGATGCACCGGAACAGGAGGTGGAGCGTCTATTGGCTGCGGCTGCCCTGAAAGAACAGCAGAAGAAATCCGATTCCGACAATGAAGAAAAGAATCCGTCTGAGCCGGTTGTCAACATTCCGAAAAAGCCTATAAGCGCATAGCCTATTCTTGAGTTTCATATCTGGACGCGCCACGCCTGAGTAATTTGGGTGTGGCGCGTTTTTTGTCTATCATCAGTATATCAGCAAATTAAACAATATGGTTTTATTAACAAATGTTAAAAATAACTATATGGTTTAATTTTATGGTCTAAAAATTTGCATAATTAAATAAAATGTTATAACTTTGCATCGTAATCAATAACACAACCCAATAAGTAAGAAGATATGAAGATAAATGACAAAAGCCAAATCGTAATTGAATCGGCTGACATACTGAAAAAGAATAGCTATCGTTTTGAGATAGATACCAAAGATGTTGTAATGGGCTTCTCAAAGACAATGAAGACTACAACACGCAACATACAAAAAGCCATCAATATGCTTAAAAAAGTATGCAATGACTGCGGTCAGTATATCTCGCCCAGCGTGCGCATCGTAAGCGTAAGAATGTATCAGAATAATGTGCTTGTAAAATCCCTTAACGCTTAATCTATCTCAATATGAAAGCAACTGACAAAGTATATCAGCAGTCAAACGCCATCGTTACTGTCGCACTGAACCGATTTTCAAAAAGCGAATACAATGCTTTTCTTAAAGCTGATGAGTCAATAACATCACGTCAAAGACTGGCACAACGCCTGATTGATTATCTATGTAAGAAGTTCAAAATCGCTTCTGCACAGGTCAAGGTCGTTAACCGTGCGCAGCCACACGCAACCGGTCTTTCTGGCAGACTGCAACGTAAGACTCTTGGCACATATACCGTTGGCCGCGAGGTAATCACCCTCTACAACCTGACCGCTATGAAAAAGCAGGTCGTAAGCATCAAGACAATGCTTGGCACACTTCTACATGAATTTATGCACCACTACGATATGACCTATCTGAAATTAGGTGCTTCGATTCATTCAGCAGGATTCTACAAGCGTATATCTGACCTTGAGAAAAAGTTACAAACCGCATAACACCCTCTTGACATGGCTCAGAAAAAGACATATACAATCACCGCGTTTAATCATCGTATTCAGATGGATGCAGTTGTCAACTACTATCCTTTTACGTCTAAAAGGCAAGCGTTAGATATTGCTCAAAGAATGGTTGATACCGGTGCAAAAAATGTAAGGGTCAGTTGTGACCAAACAGAAGAGATTATATTTAAACAAGCCGAAACCGCATAAATCATCAATATGGCAACACTGATAACCCCGGATGGCACATTGAAAGTCATTCACCCAAAAGCCGGAATCGGCAAACCTTTCACACTTGAAGAGCTGAAAAGCATAGTGGAGGGGTATATTGAAATTCTCCATCTGACGGACGGAAGAATCGCCGTGGTAAACGAAAACGGCAAATTGATAGGTCTGCAATGCAATCCACGCGCAAGCCTTACAACCGGCTATCATCTGGTCGGCAACGTGTTACTATGCGAAAATGCTGAATTGGATTAGGCTGAGAGCAGGATTTTTATTAACTTTGCATACCCAATAAACGCAAAATGAGAAAACTATGGTTACGATAACGATTGAATTTGAATATGAGGGCAAGAAGCATAACCTCAAGGCGATGCTCAATAACACCCTGACCGAATTAAGCAAAAGCAAGAAGAATGATGCCACGGAAATCAACGATGATTTTGGCGATGATGAAAGATGGTCTATAATCTTTGGTCAGTATGAGCTATTTGTTGAAGCCGTGATGTATCGTGATTCAGATGACTACGAAAAGACCCCAAGCGTTGACTACATTATCATCTGGAATGGTGATGTTATTGAAGCAGAATTAGATGTCAAATCAGGTGTCAAGCGTTCATAATAATAGCACTGACCAACATGGATAAACTGATTAATGAAATAGCGGAAGCATACGCACAGGCAACAGTCTGCGCAGATGGTTTCTCCCCTGATACCGTACAAGAATTGCGTGAGGAGGCAGCGTTTAAGGCATCCTCAGTGATTCAGCACATTCTTCAAAGTTACAACATTACACCGAAATTCTCCCCTGCAAATAAATCTGCCTTCATAAAGACCGTTGGTGATTTTCGCCGGATGACTGAAAATCTTGATGATGATTATGAGATTGAGATGCGTATCAGGCGTAAATTGAAAGAGGAGGAACTGAAATATTTGCTCTATCCATACCCCTATGAAACCGAGTATGCCACGCTTGAATTTGATGATGTAGGCGTAGCGGATAAGGTATTATGTTTGGGAGTTGAACGAAAAGATTAAAGTATATGAATCGTGAATTTTTGATAAAGCCGATTACTGAAATCCAAATGGATGAGGAACGGAAAAATCAAGGACTTAGCGAGCTGCTTGACCCATCAATGGGTATCGCTCCTTATCGATATAGATTTGTATCGCCACTTGATTATGATTTTAAAACCCTAAAACAACGGAATTTGAAATGTTTACTCAGAAAGAAATTGAAGACCTTGCTACCAAAATGGCTTTTGAGGTCTATCCAAAAGAACCCGGCGAAGATTTAGGACAGATGCAATTTCTTCGTGATACGTTTGTCCGGAACGCTACTGAGTGCATCAAGAAACTTCAATCGGACTTTGCCATTATCAGTAAGGAATTTGTAAAACGTCAACGTCTTACTATTGAATATGACAAGAAGACGATGATGGAGAAGCCTGATGGCGCGAGGATGGCATTAGCCGGTGTGTATCAATCAAACCTTGAATTGATTGATAAAATCTTCGGCAATCTTGATAACGAAAATGGATGAAATGGAACACTGGCAGACAGACAAACGATGCCCCAAGTGCGGAAGCCGTAATTTTCAGATAGCAGATACCTGTGCGGTGGATTACCTCTATGAATGTAGGGATGGCATCATAACCGCGAATGGTCAGGGCGATGACTGCGACCATATCAAAAGAACGTGCTTCTGCCGGGACTGTGACCATTCATGGCATCCCAAAGGGGATATTTTCGCCAATTATCATAGTGGATTGACTTTTACTTAATAAAAATGGAAGAAGTTTTTGTTACATACGAACAGGCACTCCGGCTTAAAGAATTGGGGTTTGATAGAAAATGTCACTATCATTATGACACAACAGCCTTTAAGCCTGTAATATGTCCTAACTATACGGCAAATGACGGAGAGGGTGAACGATGGATATATGCTGATGATTGTAATCTATATGAAGATATGAATCATTGTCAATATTGTTCTGCACCTACGCTCGCGCAAGCTCAAGGATGGCTAAGAGAATTTAAGCAAATTGCCGTATTTTCTGAATTGGAATACATTTTTGGAAAATACTTCTACACTATAAGGGAACTTAAAGGTAAATATGATGATAAGGTTATTGCGCAAGAAGAACACGATTCTTATGATGAGGCCTTATCTGCCGGTATAACGAAAGCGATGGAACTTTTAAGTGTCAAGTAAAGATATTGATTACCGCGTCTTCATACGCGCTTATTGGGTGGCTCCGATGTGAATCGGGGCCTTTTTCTTTAGCCGGTCAGATTCCACAAAAATTTTTATTAAAAAAAGAGCTTGCGGAATTTGGTAAATTAAACTATTTTATTTAATTTTGCAGTGTAATCAATAACTCAATAATATCAATGTGTATGAAATCAGGTAGAACAAAATCCCTCAAGCAAATCCGCGAGCAGCGTGACCGGATGCTGAATATGGTCAACAGATGTGCAGACCGCTACAACATCATCAATCGTATATTCTGGCACTATGAAGCCAATATATTGCATTATATGAGTGTGTTGCTTGACACACCGCAAACCGCAGGAGATTTTCGCTGGCTTGACATCAATATGCGCGAAAAACGCGAAGAGGTCAGCAATACTCAGATAGACAGGTTGATTTATTCTTATAGCGAATAAGTCAAAAACGCAGAAATGCGGAAGCAGATGCCTGATAGCCTTGTGTTGTCAGGCATTTGCATTTATAGCCGGGATATGCGCAAGAAAAATTAAACCATTTGATTTATTAAAAAGAGTTAAATAATAGCAAATAGTTTGCTTTTTATTTGGTAAATTAAACTAAATTGTTTAACTTTGTACTCGTAATCAAAACCCAATAAGATATGAAAACGACTAACAACCCATACAAGATTGAGAAAGTCACTGACAGTGGCATGACATACTATCAGGTAGTGCGCAAGAGCGACGAAGCCATTCTTTATGCAAACGGCATGATAGACTGCATAGCAAAATTCATCCTTGATGAAGGTATTGATATGCTTGGCTTTGATTCAGTGCCTGAGTTTGCAAATAATCACGTTTTCTAAATCCTGTTATCATGGCATCAACACATTTCATCATATATCAGAAAATACCCGTTAACGCTGGTATCGTATTAGACGGCTTCAAATGCGCCTACAAAGGCACAAAAGAAGAAATGGCTAAGATTTATCGTACTTACTTTGACAAGGCGAAAAGCCTTATCAAAATGGGTAATGGTATCGTGATGAAAACTTTCTTATGTAACCGTGAACGTGCAGCGTGGCTGCTTATATAGAAATCTCCACTATGACACCAAAAGAAAAAATATACGCCAAAATCATCGACGTAAAGAACGAAGAGCGAGTTATTCTTGGGTTAACACCAACCGACAAACAACGTGACCTTGCAAATGGATTTGCCCGGAATCACACGATAAAGGAGCTTGAGGAGGACTTGGCTCACGCACAGCAGAGCCTCGCTGCCACAAAGAAGAAAGCCGCGATTGAAGCCTACTTCAAGTCACCGGCAGGGGTAGAACTGAAAAGACGGCTTGAAAAGAAGATAGACGATGCAAAGGGAATGTTGCTGAAAGCTCAGACTGACATGGCAATGGACTTGCGCGACTTCACAATGCGCCATCTTGGTCATCGGTGGATAATCAGAAATTTCAATCAGAGCAGCCTGACCTTAGATTTCAACGGCAACGATGGAAAGCCTATTTTCGGTATGGACATCCATGTGTACTATGGCACTGACTTGTGCGACCCGGATGAGTTTTCAATGAACTATTCAAGCGGATGTTTTGATATGAAGACCATAAGTGAACGCCACGATTATCTATCCGGTCTTTGCGCCCTGACTAAACAAGATGTTGTCACTGAATTTAAGAAGATGCTCAAGGCATATTCAAGATTCTGCAACGAATACTATACGGAGATTGACAATCTGAGAAACCAACTTCAAAACCCTCCCATCAATGGATAAGACAGCCCAAAAGAAAGAACCCCTGATGTGCTACTTTCATTTCATGTTCAATGAGTGGAATGAATCTAAAGCAAAGAAAGTCTTCGCCAACGCTTCATGCGGATGGCAATACCTATGGCAGAAATGGTGCAGTTATTGCGACCGATATGGGCTATATGCCGCTATAACGATGTATTACGCCGATGGGCTTGACAAGAACCTACAAAAGATGTTGGCTGATGCCGCAAACGAACACTACAATGGAAAATAACGGATTACCTCAGATAGACTATAATCAGTTTTGCGCTGATACGCGCATCACCATTCTGGATATGATGCCTGAACTGGTGGCATACTCAATCCTATGGCACAATATGGAATATGGGAACGACCCCGTTACTCAAGCCGAAACATCACGCGCCCATGTGCTTGGTCTGCCTTTCGCGCTAAAGATACGCGACCGGCTACGCGCAGAAGGACGATGGCCGGAAGATAAGAATCTTGAATATAGCGGAATCTTGACATCAATCCTGATGGTCAAGGCTGCATCCCTTACGCCTGACAAGCTCCAGAAGTTGCGTGACGTGCTGACCCACGAAGTATTTATGGCTAACATCTTCTGACAATGTTTGACGAAAGACAACCCATCACAACGCTTGCAGGGGTGAAAGCCTTTGCAAGCTATCTTTTCTTCGACCTTGAGACAGCCTTTCATCCTGATGATGACTTTGCGGAATATGTCAGGGGCAATGATAACCGGTCATCCTTTTCTCCTGTAAGGACAGAAAGGCTGAATCAAAGGATGTCGGAATGTCACGATATATGCAGGTCTGCCGGTGTCGATATATGCGAGCAGATGGGCATCGCGGTTGACTACTTTGGGATGATAGCGAATGGGGCGAGTCCTGATGAAGCGAGAAAAACGCTATACATCGTTTTTGACGGCACACAATAGGGTCAGGTGGTCAGTTATACCATTTCAATGAAAGAACGCGAAATTTGGCACGTCTGACGCTTAAACAGGGGCATTGCTGAATATCGCCACGAATGACAAGAAGACTGTTGGATGATGGATGATTGGATTTTCGTCCGGCTGTCAATGCGTGAAGACGAATCGCGGAAAAAAACGCAAATCGGACTTTTTTGTATGTTTTTTTCAGATAGAGTGTTTCTTTCATTCTCTCATTCTTTTTATTCTTATTATTATTGTTTGTGGCGGTTTGACCTCCTATTGGATGGCGGTTTGGGGTGCGGTCTGATGGCGGTTTGTTGGTTGTAATTTTGTCAAGACCGCATATAATATCCAAGCAAACAATAAATTGTGTTGGCGTTTTGCTGGTTGTAACAAAAAAATCCACTGGGCACAGTTTTTGGCTCAGTGGATTCTTATGCGTATGCAGATGGGTCTGCAAAGGTTAGGGTTGACGGCTTCCGAGGATGAAAGCGCATTTGTCACCGAACTTCCGCGTCACGATGTATCCTCCCCGCACAAGACGTTCCCATGCCGGCTGCACGTCTTCAACATCGATTCCGAGTGCTTTTGAAATCATGGTGTTGGTGACGCAGAAAGGCGTGTCTATGGATGACTTGATGCCATTCCGCAGAAATGAATATATCGCCACATCATAGGCGGTTAGCGTGACACCCCTTTCCGGCAGTATCTTTCCGCTTGCAAGGTCTTCGCGCATCTCGCCGGCAAGTCTTTCGGTTTCCGCGAATATGTCGGCCATACTTTCTGGCTGTTGGTGTTGCCGGCTTTCAAGCTCCATCCATCGTAAGACCAATTTGGCACGGGCTTCGTCATTAAACTTGGTTGCGATGTATAGGCATTCCTCCTTTGTCAGATTGTAGCAAGGGCGTTTTTCACCCTTCTCATCGGTGTATTCAACCAGCGCAAATTTGCGCCCGTTGACTTTATACCACGCCTCCTCCATATTGCGTATTGAACGCATCACATCTTTATGACGTTTATTCCCAATTTTTGCAATCTGGAGCGAGGTCATGGTCGGTTGTTGAATTGGTAGATTCATATCGATTCCGCATTAGTCAAAATCAAACTCGTCATCATAGAGGTCAATGGTTGCACCGCTGCTGAACTGGATAACGAATCTATATCCGTTACGTCCGATGATTGTGCCGCGATGGTATCCGCGCCAAGGTTCTTTCAGTTCTACCTGTTTTCCGTATTCAGGGAAATTCGTATCTTCTTCGTACATTGTTGATGGATTTGTGGGCGACCCATATTTCAGAGCCGCCCTGTTAAACTTAGGGGTCAGGCGGTCACTGATGTTTCAATCAGTTCCGTGTCTATGTGTGCGTTGTCGATGTTGATTTCATTGCCATCTTCATCAAGAGTCCATACCCGTGATGTAAGGATTTCAAGAGTCGGCTTTGTGATGCCTCCTACCGAAGCCACCATGTCATTTCCGATTTCAACGCTAACGCTAAAATAGCCGGTCACTACCGGGGTAAGTGCAGCCACCACCGATGCCAGCGCGAGCGATGCTGCCTTTGTGTTGAAATTTGTTACTTGCATTGTTTTTTCGCTTTATATGATTGATTACATTGATTGTCTGCCTTCGGTTATGCCATCTTGTAAAGATTGCATTTCTTGAATGAACGATACTCCTGCTTTTCAGTATCAAAGTACACTTGCACCGTGTCAGCCGGTCTGCGACCGCTTCCCTGTGTTTCAGGGAGGCGGTGTGGGTCAAGTGTGCCAAACGCCTGACGGATTGTTCCGTCAACTTTCATAAAGAAAAACTGAACGATGCCGGTGCGCATAGCCTTTGTGACTTTGGCGTTAAGCCATGCCACCTTGAGAGCTTCTGCCATAGTGAAGCCATTACGTTTCACGAACTGCCAAGCAAGACGCATGATGTTTGCGAGGGTTGATTTTCTTTCGCTGCTCATAGTCGTATCATTTTAGAAGTCACACATTACGTTATATTTCTTGCAGAGCTGATTGTAGATTCTTTCAGTCACATAGTAGATGTTGCCTATCCACTCGCTACGCTTCACACCACGTCCAGAAAGGGTAATTGTGGGATTCTTTACCACAATGGTGTAATGGCTATCAATAGCCTTGACAAGAATATCGGCATTGTCTTTTGCATCATCAAGAGTTGTGCGCTTGTATTCGCCACGTTTGATGAAATTGGGTTTAGGTACGATGTAACCTGTTGCTGTGCCATATTCGTTTGTTGTAGTTGCCATATCTTTAAGTTTTAGAAGAGTTTTACAATTATGTTACCTTTGTTATCGCTGTTGACTGAGCCATCGTTGATGTTGCCACGGTTCTTTGCGATTGCGATGTTAAGACCAGCCTCAGACATTACATCCATAGAATTGCAGAAAGGGGGCAATTCAAAGGTGATGATTGCACCTGCCTGACCTCTGTGCCATACGTCAGTGGCTTTTGCCCTGAAAACTTTCTCAAGACGTTCAATCATGTTGGCTGATGCTTTCTTGAAGTCTATTTTGTTTGTCTTTCTCATTTCGTTGGTCTTTTGTTATTGTTTAACTTTGATGTTGCAAAGGTATATAAAATTACAAACACCACCAAATAATAAAGTAGATAAATTTATATATTTAACATTTATTAACGTCTACAATATTATATACTTTAATTATTCTTGTTAATTTTGCATTAGAAATAAACCAAATGGTATTATGAACACAAATAGACCTGACCAGCCCAATAAGCCATCGCAAGGGCAAAGCGCACCGATTGAGCGAATTAAGACATTATTAAAAGAACTGAATCTGACCCAACAGGATTTAGCCGATAAAATGGGGCAGCAGGTTCAAAGTGTAAAGCAGATGCTCAATAAACCATCGTTGCGCACAGATACCCTAAAACGTATAGCCGATGCTTTGGAAGTCCCTATGTGGCAATTATTCGCGTCACGCGAAGAAGTGCTGAATGAAAATAAAAATGAAGTAGTCGGGGTGTGTCCTCACTGTGGAAAACCCATCACGATAAAAACTACAATAGAATAATCTCAACCTTTAATAATTACACTTATGAGGAAACTACTTTTATCTTTCTTTCTTCTCCTTACTGCGTGGTGCGTAGGTTCGGCGGGAAATCTTAACACATGGACTAACTACAACTTTCAGGGCGTTTGGGAGATAACCCCTGCAACCACTGATGGGGAATTAGGTTGGCTTATCAAGAACATAGCCGGTTCAACATTTGGTGATGCGCCAATAACGAAACTGGAACTTGCCCTTGATGCAAATGGATGGGGATATATTTCCTTTTATAGCGGTCAAGATGCAGGACAGTTCAATGTCAGAGGTCGTTTTTTCACACCCGGAATAGATGAATATAGACCTGACTATCTGAATCTGCTCTGCGCCAATGATTACACCAATCTGACTTATGGACTCATAAGCGTTAGCGTTGGGGCGTATAATGGTGATGCTTCTGACGTAGATGCGTTTTCAATATACCCTCCTTATGGAAGTTTTACTGCGAAAGCAATAAGGACATCCAATATTTATGTTCCCGGTGGAATATCTGAAATGGTGGCTCCATCAATGCTATTGCAGTTTAATGATAATGGTATTTCCATTGTTGATGCCGACGAAGCCCAAGTGTCAGTCTATGATATGGATGGGGTACTTACCTATCAGACACAAAAATATAATGGGGAGATAATCCGGCTTCATAAGGGAACTTGCTATATCGTGAAAGTGAATGACGATTCAATGAAGATTTCATTTTGAATCACCATTAATAATCAAGATAAAAGAATTATAGAATGAAGCAATTTATCAGATTCACGATTACCTTTGTTATGGGCATCATCGCATTTGGCTTTCAGTCGTGCGGAACATCGGAAAAATCAAATTCTACGGAAGACTCCGTTAACGTTGATGCAAGTGCAATAATAGATGAGGACGGGAATATTGTTCTTATAGATGAAGGAGATGGTGTAGTTGAGGATGTCGGAGTCGTAGAAGAAACGGAAGCGAATCCCATTGATGAAAGTCTTGAGCGACTGACTAATGCAATGGCACAATATATGAAAGCATCCGCATCCGGCAATGATGTACTCAAACAAGCCTATGCAGATGATATTTCCACTGAGGTAAGATTTCTCAATCAGCACAAGAACGAAATGACTGATTCCCAAAAGCAACTCTATGCGAAATTAAATGCAATAGAAATCTAATCATCAATCTTGAAGATGAAAGAACTTATTAAAGCTACATTCATCCTTACGCTTGTCTTCATCATAATTTGTATGCCATCTTGCTTAGGACATTCCAATGTTGATATAGAACATCTTTCTGACTATATTACAAGGGTTGATTCTTTAGATGACACAACGCAGACCCCAGATAACACTGGTGGCATCATCCTTGACATAGGCGACACTATAATGGATGAAGAAACCGAAACGATAATTTTCCACTCCCAAGAATGGGATGAAGTAGATAGTGACGTAGATTTATAATCTCCCTATTTATAAACAGGCGCATCAGTCATCCGATTGGTGCGCTTTTCTTATCTCAGCCAAATAATATTCCATCTAAAATAGACTGGACCGAAAAAAGGGATTTTTTACAAGAATATCCATATAAATTACTAATCAACATATATTTAACTATCGGACCAGATTCTATTAAAATTCCATAAAAAAATAGCGACACGCATCAACGCGCATCGCCATCCGGCAGTAAAAAAAGAAAAATTGTGTAGAAAGTCTATTTTTCAGAAGTAGTTTCGTCCTTATCATCAGGAGATATGTCACAGAATCCTTTGCAGACTCCACGGAATCCGTTATGATATTCTTTGGCGGTCATCCGCTTCTTGCCGGGTAACTGCAAAATATCGACGGAAAGAAGATTGTCATGACAGGCTACCATCAGGCTGCCATCCTGCCAGAACCACTCCCCCGGAGCATGGTATCCGCGTGGGATGCCGGTCTTGCTTGCCTTATGAATCTTTACATCGGTTGCGGAATCAGAATCTATCATCTTGAGCGAAGTCCATGCAGTCGATACCGACCCCGCTATTGCCGGTGTCTTGGGATAATACTGCCCACCTATCACTGATGAATGTGCGCGGATGAAGTCATGAACGACTTCTGCGGAATCAGTCCAACGGATAAAGGCATCATTGCGGTAGAGCTTGGGCGCATGGCTCGGTTGAAAGAAATCGCATATAAGTTCTGACTGCGGAACTCCATTGCACGAATGACCAATACGCTGGATTGCATCATCCATCATATCCGCACCGAAATTGCGAAGTCTGATATGCACTTCTTCCGCGCTTTCTTCCGGGCCTATGTAGATTCCGAGGTTGTTGATGATTTTGCCTGTATCCACACCCTTATCGATTACGAAAGTGGTGATGCCGGTCATCGCGCTTCCGTCCTTGATTGCGGATGTGATAGTGGATGCGCCCCGGTACATTGGAAGAAGCGATGAATGGAGATTGATGACTCCCCATTTAGGTATGCGGAACAATTCAGATGGTAATATGCAGTATTCAACCACAACTCCCAACGTGGGATTCAGATTGCGGATTTTTTGAAGAAAAGATTCTGATTTAAGTTGAAGATGCGATGGCTGATATACAAGAAGACCTGCCTCTTCCGCATAAACACTGACAGGTGATGGGCAACACTTGTTTCCGCGACCGCAAGGCTTATTCTCCATAGTCACGACAGCAGCCACATCATATCCCTTTTCAACGAGCATCTTTAGAGTCGGCACAGCGAAATGTCCGTTTCCGAAAAATACAATCCTGATATTATTCCGATTCACCGGCTTTTCTTGGTCATATTCGGGATAAGCCGATATTGCGTCTTCCGGAACAATGCTATATCCATCGGCCTGATTGACCTTAACTAAGTAATTGCCATCTTCATCCGGGCAAAGGATTCTGCACGGCACGAAAAACTGATTTTCAAATTGGTCGCCGGCGCAATGCCCAACCACATTTACCAAATGACCAACGCGGTATCTTGGAGCTTTCATTTTGATGAACCGGTCTGGATGTCGATACGTGCGCCGCACTGCGGACAGATGATGATAGCGGAATTTGGCTCAAGGTAATCTGTGAATAAAGAAGATACCGGCACTTCCAGCACTTTTGCAATTCGCTCAAGCGTGGATATGTTAGGATTGCCCTTTTCATTAACGATGTTGCCGAGTGTCTGAGGGGTGATTCCCATCTTTTCCGCGAGGCTTTTAAGGGTCATGCCCTTAGCAGCGACAATGTTCTTGATTCTGAATTTTGCCATAGTAAAAGTAAATACTGATTTGGGTAGTTTCTTAATTTTTTGCAAAAATACTCTTCCATAGGTACTTATAACGAGTCTAAAGAGTGAAATATTGTTAAATACTGATTAAAACAATAGCAAATACTTGCTCAATAAATAATATTAGTGTATCTTTGCAGCGGTTTAGTTATAGACCTAATGAGAAAAGATGAACCAGACAATTTGTGACATAGAAGAAGACTGGGATGATTACGCCTACGACCATAATTATGACCTCTATGACAGTCTTGATTATGAAGATGACCCGCGTAACCTGACCGACAGACCATCGCGATTTGTCAAACGTCATATCCTGCCCGGTTTGCACCCTTTGATTGAGGAAATCCGTGCGAAGAATGGCAAGGCTAAGATGGGCGAACAATTACGATGCCCTATGTGTGGGCGGTGGTTTGTCAAAAAATCATACCAGCAGATATTCTGCACAAAGAGCTGCAAGATAAAATACCACAACAAAAGACAAGTATGGTACTGAACGAAGAGAAAATGGAACCGGCTACGCAGAACGTGGCACTTACCATCGACCAGATGAGGAGTCTGATGTCGCTCGGTATGAATTGCGATGATGCAAGTATGGTCTATCATCCCGTAAGTCAGCACTGCAATATTTTCAATTTGCGTGTGACAAATATCGAGGATAGGAAAGATTTCTGGGATAATCCTCGTAGAGTGGCTATTGTCGGTGAGGACTATTACAACCGGGTGTATGGGCGTGACGTGCCGGCATACACGGCTGATGACATCTTGAGGAAGATACCTAAAGAGATTGCCATCTGTGGAATCAAGCACCGATTATTCTTTACCACAAGGTCAGTTCAGGGCAATCCCGAATATCAGGCATCTTACAACTTTGCGAATGATGATGGTAAAATGGTATCGGCAATAAATAACATCTGGAAATCGGATTCTTTTCTTTTACTCCTATACGGAATCCTTGTATGGAGTATCACAAACAAACATTTGCCATTATGACAGTTAATGAAATCTTGACTTTGATTAGCAGGATTGCTTTCATTTGTTGCATTACCTGTTTCATCATTTACTATATCCTCGTTGCCCGTCAGATTCGCAGACGACATAAAGCAGAAGAGGAACGTGAGCGTGAATATGAAGCATTGAAAAACCTAAGTGGCGATGACTATTGGAAAGCATACGCCGCATATAAGAAGAAGTATCAAAAATAAACCAATATGAAAATCAAGAAGCAGAAATCATTTAAGAACGGCACGGTGTATTGCCTTGAACTTGCCGATGGGATGCTTGTGGAAACGACAGACACGTTTCTGCCATTCTACACAAAGGATGCAATCGGACGCAAACAGAATTTTCTTGATAACAACAATCTCGGCAGTCGTGCGGAACGCTGGATGATTGGCGTATCGACAATGAGCGGATGTCCGGTCAATTGTAAGTTCTGCGCGACCGGCAATATGAAGCGTTATCGTAATCTTACGGCAGATGAGATTATCGGTCAGGTGGAATTTGCCATTGAAAAAGCAGGGTTCAATCCGACTGATGCAAAGGAGTTCAAAATCAACTACACCCGAATGGGTGAGCCTTTCTTGAACATTGAAGCCGTAAAGGAGGCTATCAAGCGCATTACGGAAAAATATCCGAACACCCATCACTATGTTTCGACCATCGGCATTGTCGGCAGTGACTTTTCTTTCATCAAGGGCAATGTAACCCTCCAGATAAGTCTGCATAGCTTTGACGATGAAAAGCGGAATTGGCTGATACCCTATCCCAAGAAGATGACCATAGCCGAACTGGGTCAAATCCGCACGGAAAGCAATCTCAAGACCACAATCAACCTTACGCTTGTGGATGAATCCGACTTCAACGCTGAAAAGTTGGCGAAATACTTTGATAAGGATTATTTCTTTGTCAAGTTATCGCCCATCAATCCCAATAGCATATCAGAGAAAAACAACCTCGGTAACGGCATTATTGAGGGCGTGAACATTGTATAACACTTAACACAACAGCCACATGGAAGCAATCAAGAAACAGCTTGAAGCTATGGGTTACGATTATGCGGTAGCAATCGCAACCAAGTCAGAAATCGAAAATGGTGCAGCCTGCGGACAGCTCGCAATCATCACCGACTGACATTCATCTATCTTCTAACCCTGAGCCGGGGTGCGGAATCATCAATCCCCGGCTCCCCTAAACAATCACTACAATGGAAAATGAGACTGTCGGCAAAATAGTCGTAATTGGCATAATGCTGTCTATCATCATCGCAATCGTATGGGGTATGTGGAGCTATCGTCACCATCACAACAAACTGCGCGAATACTTCGACAACATCAAGATTGGCGACCGATATTTCTTTACAGTTGAACCCAGCCATCCCTTTGATTCATCCCAGAATCACTATGCAACAATCATCGACAAGAAGATTGTGGATGGAAAGCATCTTTGGGTTCAGTATCGCTATGACGATGGTTCTATATCGCAGGATGAACTGCATGAGTTCTTGGCCGAACATAAGAAAATATCCAAATAAATCCGGCTATGGCAAAGATTACAATCACGATAAAGGATGAAATCGGTCTGTCTGAAAATGAGATTTTCGACAAGATTGAGGATTGCGTGGAATATGAGCTTGGGTCTGCAAATTACGAAATAGATGTAGATGTTGACTGATATGGAACTTACTCTTACTCCGCGACAAATCAAGATGATGAAACACGCCATCGGTCTGGATACATCCAATGGCAAGGTTCAGAAAAACAAGGATGTCTATGAGGCATACCGGAACTACTATTCTGCAAGCAAGCCAATACCGGAATGGCAAAGGCTTGTGGCTGAAAAACTGGCAACTGCCACACCTGATTCTGATGGCGGCATAGTCTATCGCCTGACTGATGAGGGTGCGAATGTCCTTTCAGAAGTTTTTGAAATCAAGATAACTCTTTGACTATGATATACGAAGAAATTATGTATGGCGTAAAATGCGACCGCTGCTATGAAATATATGAAAATGGCGATGGTTGCACAGTATCAAGCGATAAGCATGATATGGAGGAAGAAGCCTGTGAAAACGATTGGCAAGAAGTAGATGGAAGACATTATTGTCCTGACTGCTACACAAGAGATGAAAATGATGAAGATAAGATTATTGTAAAACCTTTGATTCACTATTCATTCTTCAAATTTCAGAGTTTGGTGAACCAACTGACAGGATGCCATCATCGTTTTTCGCAAGATGATACCCATTTTATTCTACGGAATAATTACTGCTACAAGCGTATGGATAATCCCCGGCTTGCCATCCTGCGCGATATAATACCTGATTTCACATTGGAATATAAGGTGCCGGAAAAGCAATCGGGAAAGCCCTATGAACATGAGATAATCCGTATCCCAAAGGACTTCAAACACGCTATCTGATGACCAAAGAGACTCAAGACCGCACATGGGCAAGTTTGCCAAAAGAGGCAAGAGAGGAAATAAGACTGATTTTCCTTATGCCATCCAAATACGACTATCCCCAGAGCATACGCAGGTGCTTACTTGATATTTATGGGGATAACATTACATCTGACACCGAGCCGGAGGAGATGCTGATGGTTAAAAGGAGTTTTTTAATAACTCAGTATGAGGAAGCCAAAGAACGAGAAAAACAGGAAGTAGAGAATGGTGCTATTGAGATGGCTTCTCAGTATCTTGGTATGCAAAGAATTATGAATATCCTTTTCGGCGACAAGTGCCTGTCTGATAAAGAACAATCCTATGTGTCTACTCCAGCCCCTACCCCAAAATATCATATAGGCAAAAAGATAGTTTGGCTCGGCAAGGAACGTATCATATCAGCAGTCTATCCCGACAACCCCATAATGTATGAATTTGAGGGATGCACCGGGATGCTGACCGAAGAGCAGATTGATTCATGCAACAATCCCAATGCGGAACTTGAACACAGACTTGAACAAACCATACAAGAATCTGTTCAAGTTGAGCCTAAGTATAGATTCTCTTTGGGGCAGAAAGTGATATTGCATTTTTATGGTGGAGAAACAGGAACAATATCCGAAAGACTGCCTCCCCAAGACGGGATTGTATGGAATTGCTATAAAGTGAAAGAAATGCCAAATCATATCTGGCGTGAAAATGAACTTGACCCTTATGACAATCCTATTTTGACGTATCATGTCGGTCAGAGGGTAAGGGTCATCAAAGACACAAACCTTGCAATACTCCATAAGATAGGCACAATCGAAGAAGTGCCTGTTGACGCACATCACGATATGTATAAGGTAAGATTCGCAAATGGATATGCACATTTGGAAGCATCAAAACTTGAGCCATTTACCGAACCAGCACCGAAGTTCAATGCCGGAGATAAAGTCAAGATTGTGGATAAAGCTATCGTCACCTTTGGCAATACTGCAACCATACAAGGCTATGCAGGCAAAGAAAGCGAGAATATGTATTGGGTTGATGATAAGATAGGATTGTATTCTGAATCCCAAATAGAGTCCTACACCGAAGAAAACAAAGAATAATATGCTAATTCAGATAACAAACCGATGCCAAGAGGGATGCCGACACTGCTTGCAGAACGCGCTCCCGGATGGGCCGCTTATGACGGAAGCAACATTCAGGAAAGCCCTTGAGTTTGGTCGATTCTTGAGATGTCCCCTGTATATCATTTCAGGCGGTGAGCCTACGGAACATCCGCAGTTCTTTGAGTTCTGCAAGATGTTTGATAGACTGTTGGGTAAAGAAGCCGTTTTTACAGTCACGTCTAATGGGATGTGGTATCCGGAACAAAAGGATATGGTGGAAAAGTTATCCCGGCTTAAATCCTTTGTCGGTATGCAAGTCTATTCACACCCCAAATGGTATAAGGATTATGATTTCATCATGGCGCATAAGGCAGAGATTGAATCCATAGATAAGGTCAAAATCAGCAACGAAACAATCTATATGCAAGACCTCGGAAGAGCTTGTAATGACGAGGAAGCACAGGCAGAAGTGGCAAAGAATCCCTATTTTATGTCTTGCGTCAATGGTCATCTTCTCTTCAAACAAATGTCATCGTTGCACCGGATGAACGGGATGAAGCCTCAAGGAACATTCTGCAAGCCTATGGTGGATTATAAAGGCGATGTGCATCTTTCTGAATCGTGCCTATGCCCGTCATTCGGCAATGTAAATACCGATTTATTTATGACACTGTTCAATCAGCTTCGGAACGCCAAACCTTGCCTGAAATGTGCCGGTGGCAAACGATTCATCAAGTCAACGCGCCCTGACATTATGATGGCAAAGGAACTTTTCGGACTCTAACAATCTATCATTATGACGAAGAAAGATAAAAAATACCTCCGTATGGCTTTTATATGGGCAGAGAACAGTCACGCTATACGGCTGCAAGTCGGATGCCTTATTGTCAAGGATGGGGTCATCATCTCTGATGGATATAACGGTACGCCAAGTGGATTTCCAAATATCTGCGAATATGCTGTAAAGCAATTCTGTCCAGATATGGAAACTGAAAATAAGCATAAGTTACTATATTTTCAACGAAATGGTTGGGAACTCAAGACCTATCCTTATGTACTTCACGCAGAAGCCAACGCAATCACAAAATTAGCGAAATCAAACAATTCTTCTCAGGGTGCTACCATCTATGTCACTGATGAACCCTGCCTTGAATGTGCCAAACTGATTATTCAGGCTGGCATTGTGAGGGTGGTCTATTCACGTCCATATCGTCTGCACGATGGTATAGACCTACTGAAAAGAGCCGGAATCACCATAGAACATATTCCAAAAGAAGAGCTTGAAACGGCTGACCCTTTCGACGACTGAAATAAGACTAATTATGACAACACTAAACATTATCAAATATGAAATTTTCAATTAACAGTAAGATTCTATTAAGTCGCTTGGTGGCATCAGGCAAAGCCATCAATAACCGACCGACCATCTCAATCTTGGGATGTTTCCTGTTCTCGCTTGAGGAATCGGAAAGCGACATCAAGACACTCTCAATCACAGCATCGGATGTTGACAACACAGTCATATCCCGCGTAGAAGTATCTGCGGCAGAGGGCAGCGGAAAAGTCTGCATCGACGCAAAGCGAATCACAGAACTTCTCAAGTCCATGCCGGATTGCCCCATCAGTTTCAACATTGATGAAGAGTCCAAGACAGTGATAATCTGTCATCCGAAAGGTAAATATAACCTTTCAGGACTTTCCGCAAACGAGTATCCCTTGAATGACAAAGTTGACCCAAATACCATCGTGGGGTCTTTCTCACTCCCGGCATCACAGGTCATATCGGCATTTGATAAGGTGTCATTCGCTGTCGGAAATGATGAGATTCGTCCCCAGATGAAAGGCATATTATGGGATATAAAGCCTGATGCAATCACATTCGTAGCTACCGATACCCATGTGCTTGCCAAATATCGCAGCACTCAGACTGCTCCGGGCGTGGAAACAAGTTTCATCCTCCCCGGACAAAGCCTGTCCTTGATTCGCGCCTTTATCGGAAAGCAAGCTCAGATTAACGTGACCGTCACAAATAAAATCGTAGTTTTTGAGGGTGCTGATTTCAAAGTCCTTTCCACTCTTCTTAACGGCAACTATCCAAACTACAATCGTGTGATTCCCCAGAACCAGCCGATAATCATCACCGTTGACCGCAACGATTTCGCAGATGCCATCAACCGTGTTTCCATCTTTGCCGACAATCAAAATTCCTTGCTTCGGTTCAAAATATCGACTGACCGGATGGATGCAATCGCGCAAGATTTATCCTACAATGTAGGTGGCGAAGAGTGCATTGCCTGTGAATATGTCGGCAACGATGCAGAAATCGGATTCAATTCTTCTTATCTCAAGGGGATAATCAACGTCCTCAATACCCAGAAGATAGTAATCAAGATACTATCCCATGACAGACCCGGAGTCTTCATTCCGCAAGAGAATGACGAATATGGGGAGCTTACACTACTATGTATGCCTGTAACCATCAACGTAGCATAAAGGACTATGGCAAGAGTAATCAAGTTCCGTGGCAGGTCGATAGCGGATGATTCTTGGGTGTATGGCGATTTAGTCCAGACAGCGGAGAATAAGACTGCGATATGGCCGATTGATAGCAAATCCCAAATCGGCATAGTTGAAGTCTATCCGGAATCGGTGGGTCAATATACCAATCTCCTTGACCGCAACAAGCGTGAAATCTTTGAGGGAGATATAGTGCGCCAGACTTGGGAAACTACCATCGTGGATGATTATGACGATGCTTGGGATGCTTTCGGCACACAGACAGGCCCGGTCGTAATCAGAACACAGGGCGTATGTATATCGCCTTGCCTGACGGAGAATCATACCAATGGCGATAAGACAATCACAAAGAATAAACGCATTTCCGGCTATCGCTGCGAGGTAATCGGAAACAAGCACGATAATCCAAATTTTTTTGAAAACATCTGTAATGATTAACTTTTAACTAACAAGACAATGAAGAAGTACATCGGCACAAAGACCGTTCAGGCTACTCCTGCGGTAAGAAAGGGCGACAAAATTTATCTGCCCGGTGATGAAATCCCCAAAAGCCTTGAAACAGTTGAAGATGGCTATAAGGTCATCTACCCTAACGGTTATGAAAGCTGGTGTCCGAAAGATGAATTTGAGAAGACCTATCATCTTGCGGAAACGGCTGTTGAAAGGATGCACCTTGAATACACAGAACTCTCAGAAAAGAATGGAAATCTCTATGCTTTCATTCGGAGCGAAAAATTCAAAGAATGTAATACCGACACAAAGGCTCTCTTGCTGGCGCAGGATGTCGCAATGGCAGACTATATGAATCTGCTCGCCACCAGAACTACGCTTATGGAAACAGGGCAAGGCGGTATGGGTACGTTCTCTTTCGGTGTCGCAATCACACTGCTGGAGAAAGGCTTCGTACTACGGCGTGAGGGATGGAACGGCAAAGGTCTTATGGTCTTCAAGCAAGTGCCTACCGACATCCGCGCAGAAATCATCCCCGGTATGCAGTCAGTTCCAGAAGAGGCTAAGAGGCTTATCATGGAATCTGCAAAGCACATCGACTATACATCACAGTGCCTTATCTACAACCGTCAGACCGGGCGAGCCGATAGTTGGGTCGCAAGCATCAGTGACATTTTCGCAAAGGACTGGGAACTTGTGACTGAATAAGGATATGCCTATCTGCCAAGTGTAGAAAAGGTTTCGGTGGCGTAGATTCGCTTCCTTTTCCTACGCCACCAGTTTTCCAAAAAAAAGATAACACTATATGGATAAGAAAGCATTTATAAAAGCCATTGAGAATATGCCGGACGATGCCGGAATCTTCATTGATGGCAACTTCTTCAATCTTGTGGAAGTAAACGATGTGAATTATGACCAAGACCAAAACATCATTGTAATCGGATAATTATGCCTCTATTCCTCTGCGCCAAATGTGGCTGCATCGACAACACCGCGACTTCAAGTTATTGGAGTCTTGACTTAGGATGTGTTTCTGATGACCTTGAATATCATCCGACATTGGAAGACTACAAGCATAAGGCTCTCTGTTCAGAATGTGGACGTGTTGAATTTGTCCGCAAGCCGGATGGTTCAACATCCCGGATGGTCGTTCCCGGCAAGTGGCACGGCTTATTTCCAAAGAAACAGGCAACCGATGATGAGAAACGCAGGGCTAACAGAAATGGTAGATTCTAATTTATACCGATATGACCCCAAATGAGTATAACCGGCTGAATAAAGCCCACGAATTAAGATGCGATATTGAATTGCTGACGGATGCTATTGCCGTTCTTAGGAAACAACCCATAAGGTTTCATGGGTCACTTGCTGGGTCATCTGCTGATGATGGTGAGCTTGTAAGAAGAGCGGTCGGTCGTTTCGTCAAAGACAAAGACATTGAAAGGATACTTTCGGAGAAGTTGGAAGCCCTTGAAGTTGAATTTGAAAAATTGTAATCTATGTATCGACTAAAAGAAGCCATCGTGATATTCTGGGCGGTTCTGACCCATAAATACTATTGGTTCTTTTCCATCAAAGATGTGAAAGATGGTAAACGTGTTGGACGCGCCCATCAATTTAATTCTGATGAAGTGGAAAGGGATACGCCTATATCAAAGATTTTCTTAGAAAGTATGCAGGAGTTTGTAATTGAACAGTCAAGCAAACGGAAGTACAACAAATATGCGAAGAAAGATGATGAATGAAAACGACCTAAAAAGTGAACTGAATCCCGGTTTGAAGAAACTCGGCATAGGCTTTGTTGCAGACCATACGCCTTATGGCGTAGAAGAAGCCAAATGGAAAGTGATGCAGTCTATCCTTTTGACATTGGTGATGTCTGGTGCCATAAGGGTGAATGTATCTGAATCTGATGGTAAGACCGTGGTATCCGGTTATATGTTTGTAGAAAAGCATCTGCCGGAAGTTCCCCATGACGAGCTTCTACGGATTGACCACGAAGCCATCTCGGAAGCGAGGGAAAAATATCCTTTTCTTGACGTGATATTGAAAGCGGGATTCAAGCCGAAAATCAAAGGACTATGAGAGAAATACTATTCAGAGGCAAATGGAAAGGTACAAATGTCTGGCTATATGGCGAACTGATTTGTGCTTCTGATAAAGAGCGCATCGCTATTGTGACTCAAGATGACCATACAGCCGAAATTGAATATGACACCGCCGGACAGTACACAGGACTCCAAGATAAGAATGGCAACAAGATTTTTGAAGGTGATGTCATCCATTCAAAAAGGCGTAACTACCTTGTGACATTCCGGGATGGTATGTTCTACGCTTCCGTTGAAGAGTGCAATGAACATATCTATGGTGGATTCCCACTTCACGCCTTGACAACAACCGCAGATAATGACCGTCTGTGCGAAATTGTAGGCAATCGTTATGACAACCCCAACTTAATAATAAACGATATTAGAAATGGAAGAAACAGAAAAAACAAGAATCACAGCAAGAGAATGGATTAGCTTCATCGTGTTCACCATCGTTCTATTGGCGATTGGATTTATGAGCGGTGTGTCGGTTGGTCGCAATCATCCCAGTGCATCTGCATTGGATAAAGAGCTTACCGAAATTGACGCGGAAGTGAAGAATCTTAGACGCGCCTACGATGAAAACATAGAAGAATACAAACTCAGCATAGAGGTACGCGATTCCATCATCTATGCACTGAAACGAGAAATCGCAAAAGGTGATACGGCAGAAATCCCGGTTAACGTAAATTTCTATATCGACTAAAAGGATGGTAGCAAATAAAGAACTTTCCGATAAGGATTATGTGAGCCTTGAGGCTGCCAAAGCACTGAAAGGCATAGGCTACAATGTGCCTACGCATACCCATTTCCATATTCGTGATGATAAGGTCTATGTGGGATTGTCATCAAACCCTGAACATTGGGGTGACGAATATGAAAATATGATAGACCGCCCCATTCTACAAAAGGCAAAGGAATATCTTAGGGATGTGCGATGTGTCAGTTTGCGCATAAGTAAATCCCTGCTGACAGGTCAATGGTTCTATGATTACCTTGACTTGGTTGATGGCAGTTATCTTGATAGCGATGACTACTATGATGATTACAATGATGCCGTCAACGCCGGAATCTGCGAGATATGCAATTACATCAAAATGGATAGCTGACATTAAAGAAAGAAACGATGAACACATCAGAAACAAAATCATTCAAAGGCAAAGCCCTGTATAAGCCTACTGGCAAAGCCGGTGAATATTCCGAGTGGGCCTGCAACTTCTTTACGGGTTGCTCAAACGACTGTTCCTATTGCTTCTGCAAGCGTGGGGTATTCAGTCACGTCTGGACGAAAAAACCAAAGCTCAAGAAGTGTTTCAGGGATTTCGACCATGCCTTATCCATCTTTGAAAAAGAGATGATGGCAAACATCTGTGAGCTTCGGAAATCAGGAGTCTTTTTCAGTTTCACCACTGACCCCATGATTCCGGGCAAGACCCTTGAACTGACATTACGCGCTGCTGAATTGGCACTAAAGAACGATGTACCGGTTCAGATTCTTACCAAGTGTGCCGATTGGTGGGATACTGAGGTATGGATGGAAACTGCAAAATCAGTCTTCATCGACTATACCGACAAAATAGCGATAGGCTTCACCCTGACCGGACGGGATGACCTTGAGCCGGGAGCAAGCACGAATGATGAAAGAATCAGCACAATGGCTTTGTGTAATGCTTACGGATTTCATACCTTTGCAAGCATTGAGCCGATTGTAGAACTTTCATCTTCTGAAAAGGTGATGGAAAAGGCATTGCCATATTGCCATCTATTCAAAGTCGGCTTGATGAGCGGTGGCGTGAAGCCTGTCAAGGATGACTTGAAAAAGATGGTTGACAAATGGAATCATATTCTTGACAAACGGGGTCAGAAAGTCTATTGGAAGAAGAGCATAGTTGACTATCTTGGCGATGACTTCACTTTCTGGCTTGATTCTTGCGTAAATGCAGATTATAATATCTTTGAATCACGATGATATGGCTAATTGGAAAAGACTACATAATGCTAATGATGTGGTAGGGCTGAATATCCTACTCCGCGAAAACTATCCGACGGGTCAGAATGTATCCCATTATGTAGGCATCGTGGATAAATGCGCGGATGACCACTACATCATTATGACCTCAAATGGAAAAGTTGAATTTTACCCGGATGACTACACATACCATTACATCCGGATAGACGAGATAATGTTTTAAGGTAAAAAGATTGTTAACTTTGTGTACTTTTGCAGGGCGTGTCGTTGTGAAACGATGCGTCTTTTTTTACTTATTTGCTTAATCTTACGACCTTAACAATATAGTCGCAACTGATGCAATCCAATATTAACGTGTACGGAATATTCGTACTATCTTGGCGTAGTTTAATCACGAAATCCCAAAATTACAACAATGAAAGCTAAAATCTTTGCAAAACTAAAACAGGAGTATTCCTCTCTTGGGTTAGGCGATGAATATCTGATGTCAAAAGCCGAGTCCCTTGCAGCCACCGGTCTTGTGACTGACGATAACATCGATGCTGTTGTGGCTTGTCAGCGTAAAGAGTTGGAGGGTCTTCAGAAAGCCAACGATAAGCGTGTCACAGACGCGCTTGAAAAAGAGCGTAAAAAGCATGAAGAAGAAACTCGCAAAAAGGAGCAGGAAGCAGAAGAAGCCCGCAAAAAGGCTGAGGAGGAAGCCAAGAAGAAAGGCGAACCCAAACCCCAGCCGGACAATGACATGGCATCCGTCTTGAAGAGAATGGAGGAGATGGAAGAAGCCAACAAGCAGCGCGAGGCTCAGTACACTGCCACCATCAAGACTCTTACCGACAAGAATACGGAACTTGGAAAGACGGTCAAAGAACTGTCCGACAAGAATGCCGAAGCGGAAGCTGCCGCAGCCAAAGCAGCACGCACTGCGATGATACAGGCAAAAGCCAAAGAGTTGGGCGTTCCCCAGTGGCGTATCGACGAGGGCTTCACTCTTGCGGAAGACGCATCCGATGAAGTCATCACCGAAACTCTTACAAAGGTTGCGAACAACATCAATACCAATCTCCTGCCCGGGACTAAGAACATCTTCCCCCTGAGTGGCAACGACCCCACGAAAGAGGAACTTGCTTCTATGGCTGCAAGCATTGTAAAGTAACAACCCTTAACCCCAACTGTGATTATGAAGAATGACATTACACCCAAAAGAACAAAGGTGGTCTTCGGAAAAGATTCAGTCGTAATCCGTAAGTATTTCAGCGGTATCCCCGGTGGTCGTACTTTGGATTGCTCAGACCATCCCGAAGACAACATCTATGCCGGTCACGTCATCATCAAGAAAGCCGATGGAAACTACGCGCCCATGCCTATCAAGGCGGCAACCGAGGCTGTCGGTGAGACTCCCGCTTCCCCCGCCGGCTATGACACACTTCCCACGGGCGCAAAGTATGTTGGTGTGCTTTATCGCTCCATCAGCAAAGACAAGCCCGCCGCGAGCATCATGACTCATGGCATCGTGAATCCCACCCTGACACCCTATCCTATGGATAGCATCATGGACGCTTTCACGGCCGCAGTTAAAAACATTTCTTTTGAACAGGACGAGGAGGCCTAAATCAGAGTTACACAGTCAATTTTTTACGATTACACCAAGCGTTTCTTTCCCGGCCTTGTGCTGGCTATCGTGGAACGCATGAACGAGAAAAACGCGAACAGTGCGAATCGCGAGTTTACTTATCTTTATAAGCAGAAACTTCGCACACAGTTCTCGCTTGATGGTCGTTGGGCATCCATCCTTGCCCAGTACACCCGTGTGGCTGCCGATGTAGTGGCACTTGACTCGGAGCTTCCGCTCAAGAGCCGTGACACCATCGAAACCATCTCCGGCGACATTCCCAAGCTCGGTCTGAAACTTTATCTGACTGAAAAGCAGATGAAGGACGTGGACGCGATGATTGTTCAGAACGTTCCGCTCCAGACTATCATCGACAAGATATTCAACGACGTGGCTCGTTGTATAGAGGCTGTATGGGAGCGTATTGAAGACATCTTCCTTTCGGAGCTTTCTTCCGGCGTAGGTGTTTCCGAGCGCAGCAACGGCACCGGTGTCCGCATCGACATGAACTTCTACGAAGAGAATCAGTTCCTTGTTTCCGACCTTTGGAACACGGCAGCATCCACTCCCCTTGACGATGTTCAGAAAGTCTTCGACAAGGCAGAGGAGGATGGCAACACCATCACTGAAATCTATCTTGATGAGACAGCCCTCCAGCTTCTTTATCGTAACAATCAGGTTCGCAATCAGTATGCCTTTGACAAGGGCATCGCACTGACCGCCGGCACAACCGTTCCTGTCCTTGACTTTGAGACGGTTTCAGGGGTCTTTATGAAGAAGTGGGGCGTTAAGCTCACTCGCGTGAACCGCACCATCAAGACAGAAATCAACGGCGATAAGAAGTCGCATAAGCCGTGGAAGAAAGGTGGAATGACCTTTGTCTGCGATGAGGAACTTGGCGACCTCGTATGGACTACGCTGGCAGAGGAAAACCGCCCCGTCAACGGTGTGGTTTATCAGAAAGCCGATGAGTTCATCCTTGCCAAGAAGTATTCCACAACCGACCCGCTCCGCGAGTTCACCGCTGCCGAAGCGATGGTTGTGCCTGTGTTGAACAATGTTGACCGTATCTATACGCTCGACACCCAGATAGTTCAGGAATGAAAGCAATCGTCCTCGTACCTTTCCGCGCAAAGCATGACCACAAGGTTATCTACGCGCCCGGAGAAGTAAAGGAATTTGACAATGACCGTGCAGTGGCTTTGGCCGCTCGCGGTCTTGTCAAACCCCTTGAAGAAGCTCCCGTAGACAACGGCAATGATTCAGCAACCCCGACTCCAGCAAAGAATGGTGGTGTAAAGGCATCCGGCAAAGGCAAGGGTAAAGGCAAGTCTTCCAAAAAGGAAAAGGAAAATCCCATAGAAGCGGAGGCACCCACATCCGAAAGCGAAGATGCCAATCCCAGCCCTGACGATGCTCAGGCAGGCGATGAAAACGCTGAATCTGAAACCGAATCAGAAACTGAAAACGATTCCAACGACAACGAATAACCCCTATGACCATTCGCGCTTACATATCCGATAAGTTGAAAGCCTACGGAATATCTGAGGCTCAACTTATCGATTTGTCTATTACGACCGGTCTTGACCTTGACGCTGATGTCATGGCGATAGAACCGTCAGTTGTAGGCGTGGCACTGACAAAGACCCTTGAGGAGTGCATCCTTGCTCCCCGGCTGTCTAACGTAAGCGAAAGTGGCTTTTCAATGTCATGGAATTATGAATCCGTAGGCAAGTATTATCTATGGCTTTGTCGCAAATGGGGCATCACCCCCAATGAAGACATCTTGGATTTACTTGGCATATCTTCCATTATAGACCGCACTGATAACTGGTAACTATGAACTATGCCCCACATACATTGCAGAAGCGCGTCATTGCCGGAGAGGTCAATGATGAGTACGGAAGACCCATTACAGGCGAATCAGCCGAAGAATGGTCTGAGGTATGCAAGTGCAGATGTGATGACAATGGAGATAAAGAAGTCAAGCTATCCGATGGCACAGTAGTCGTTCCGTCATATCATATTGTCCTTGATGGCAACACCCCGGACATAATGACAGGCGATTATATACGGTGCTTGAGGGAAGACGGAAGTATCCGGGGCGAGGGTCATATCATCAAGACCAAGACACTAAACTATCTGCCGTATGCCGAAATCTATGTGTAAGTTCGACTTTAAGGATGTCCGTCCGGCTTTCTCAAAATTCAACCGACAGGTTCGCAAGAAAGTAGAGGAAATCGGTCAGGAAGCGGTTGAATACGCTATTGAAAATGGCGATTACCATGATGTCACCGGCAAGACCCGCGCAAGCAATCATTACGAAGTTGATGACAACAATAATCTGATTCTTTATAATGACAGTGGTTATGCCGATGAGCTTGAGGCAAACGGAAAAGATGTGATAGGCGGTGCGGCCCTGTTCGCGGAAGAAAAACTTAGAAAAGCATTTAAGAAAAAATGATTACCACTACTGACGCAGCGAATATCCTTTATAAAGACAGCGCAATCTTTGGACTGCCCGTCTTTCAGGATGGTAATGTTCCCACCGGCATTGTCGATGAGAAAGGACGTGTGGTGATACATCCAAAAGAGCAATCCCCCGATTCCATCTGGAAAAAGGGCTTTCTTGAGGTCAATCTTTTTGTCGCTGATACCAAGCAAGGCAATGCAGACCTTATCCGTCTGAATGAACTTGAAAGGATGGCGATAAAGTCATTTCATGGCACTGGTGAGTTTGACGGAACGGCATACAAGTATGTGGTGCAGTCAACAAGACCACTTGAGAACAAAGACCTAAAGGCTCACTACATAAATGTCAAAGTGCTTTTCAAGGCAATGAACACAATGGAATAATTAACCCTTAAACACCTTATAACGAGTTAACGAAAACGCCCCCAAAATCTCAGCAATCGGCATCAAGCGTCTGTTCTATACAGACCCCAGCAACATCACTGCCGACCTTACCGGCGCACTTCTGGCAGCTCTGCTCAAGGCAACGACAACTAAGGAGGTCAAGAATGTTCATCAGGACACATGGACTCTTGAGGAAACCGAAGCCCAACAGGACGGCTACCGCAATCAGCTCACCGGTTCAATCTACCGTATGGGAACAAAAACGATGGGCGAAGTCACCTTCAACTGGACTATCGGTAAGTATGACTACTTTACCAAGGCCGAGTTCCTCGGTGGCGTAGCAACCGCAACATCGTGGAAGCGTCCTCGCGGTATCGTCGAAATCCAGAAGGCACTTATCGCCTTGACGGAAGACAATCAGTATGTGGTGCTTCCGTATGCAAACGTAAGGAGCCGCGAGGCAAACACCGATGGTGCTATCGGTCTTGCCGTAATCGGCACCATGATGGAACCGGACAATGAGGCTATCATGCCTGAATACTGGTTCGATATGTCGGAAGTTACAGAAGCCGGCTCCTGATGTTTCATCCGATTAGTATGTGAAAGTGATTTGGGGTACGCCTATGACGTACCCCATTATTATTAAACTTACCAAAATGGAAGAATCTAACAAGAAAGATGGTGCTATGATGATAGCAAGTGCCATCATTGGTCTGGATTACAAGACGGTCATCGTAAATGATAAATCCTACATCATAGAACCGCCTACGATAGCCAAGATTGCAGGTGCATCCTATTGGCTATGTGACTATGGCGAGGGTACAACATTGCGTGACATCTTAAAATGTCTTTCCAAAGCGGAAAACCTTGCCAAAGCATTGTCTTGGCTTATTCAGGAAAACGATGAATTAAGCGAAGAGCTTGCGAAAGGAAGCCTTACGGAAATAGTGGATGGTATCGAAGCCGGATTTTCTATGATAGAAGCCACAAATTTTATGAGGCTATCAGCTTTACAGAAGAGCGCAAGACTGCTGGTAGCAAAACCGAAATGATTGGCAATGAGTGTATGCTCGGTCAAATCGCATCTTTTATGGAAGCTCTCGGCCTTACTTATGATGAGGTAGTCCATAAAATACCATTCCGAAATCTGCTTGTGATGCAAAGGGATAAGATTCATCCACTGACAGGCGTGAAAGTCAACAAGACAACAGGCAAGGAAATGGCAGAACGCCGTAGAAGAAACAAAAGAAATTCAAAGGAGTGACCTTTCAAAAGCGAGAATGTCATCCCTTGACATAAATGTGGATAGGTATCTGTAATCCACTTGGAAATTAGCCGGCAACAAGTCGGCTAATGTCTTTTTATAGTAATCCCGCCATTCGGACGGATTCATACAAAGCGAAAGGTTTGCCATCAGCTCCGATATTAATGCGACGTCCTTTCCGCTTGGAAACCTTAGCATCCTTTCAAGGGTCGCTTTCATCAGTTGTGTGGCGTTGTTGGAGCGATTGGATAAGGTATTTACAATATCCTGCAACTCGTTCAGATTGGATGCCGTAAAGATTCCGCGCCTGCATTTCACCATCGCCCCAAATTCATTTTCAAATGGAGAATCCGGGGTGAAAGATGATACGAAAAGGTCGCCAAACTCCACTTCAAGGGCATCGGCAATCTTACATAGCGCATTTAACGACAATGCACTTCCATTAAGAATATTTGAAACGTATTGTGGGCTTACCTGTATCTTATCTGCAAGAGCCCTGTTGGTCATCCCCTTTAAGGCAAGTATCTCGCGGATACGAAGTTTGATGCTGTTTCTGTCCATAACCTTTCTTTTTCACTGCAAAGTTAGCAAATCCTACCGACATAAACTAAATAGGTTTATTAAATAATGTTAAATACTTATTTTAATCAGTATTTTATTTTGTCAATACACAATTATTGTTTACCTTTGCAGTGTCAATACTTATTAACGAGTATTGGCAGAATGAAAAAAGTATAATTATGGATAACGATAAGAAACTTTCTGGCGAAAGATGCTTCACGCCTGACGAAATACATAAGGCGATGAAGAGTCTTGGTTTTGACAATGAGCAAATCGCCAATGTAATCAAACGACTCAAGCAATGACCCCACTTCAAGAAATCACCTATAATATTGTCAAGGAATTGCAGGATAAACGTGCTGCCGAGCATCGTGAGCCGGTCAACGTATCCATGCTTGACATTCAACGGGCGATGAATGAACTTGTGAAGACGGCATTGAACGGATTGGTCGAAGACGGCACAATGTCTTGGTTCAGTAGCCTGAATGGAATACCTCTATTCAAAATCCAAAAACCGATAAAGTAATGGGCTTCACTTCAATCTGCGCTATACATGACAGTAACCCCCGGATATGGCGTAAGCTGATACATTTTGGCTTGCATCCAAATGCGTGTTCGCCTAAGATGGCATCCCGGAATAAAGATAACAAGTTCTGCGTGGTTGTTGAGCGAGGGTCTTTCTACTGTGTCAAGGAAAAGAATCTGTCAGACTACATCTTTGATTGCAAGGATAACGAGGAGTTATTCTTCGCGCTTGCAGCCTTACGCGATGATAGCGACATCCATCAGTGGTTCATCTATGATAACCGACATTGGAACGATGAAGACCCACAAAGGTTCTGGTTTATCTGCAAGCGTGAAAGCATCGAGGATGATATGTGCTATGATGCCATGTATGCCGACTGTGAGAAAGCAACGGAAGCCGAATTAAAGGTGCATTTCAATGATGGGGATGATGACCCTGTTATCAAAAATCTACAATGATATGAAGACGATTGAATTTAATCCCGGTGCAAGCGTTGAATCTTGTTTTGTAAGGATAAGAAAGGAATCACAAAGATGTGGTGATGTCGTATGCGGTGACTTCAACGGTACGATGATGCGCTCCGATGAACCGCTACGGCTCTTCTATGATAAGTATTATCATAATAGCAAGGATGATTCTAAGGAAGAGCCTACCGACTTAATAAGGCGATTCGCTAATCAGTACGCTCAGAACATCCAACAGGATGACCACAACCGCATAAATAGCGAGGATGACTTCATTGCCGGAATGGGATTCTGGGCAGAGATTCATCGTGATAAGGATGGCTTTGCTACTGATGAGTGCCTTTATGAGATGTTCGACAATATGCCTTTTCTTATCTATGACCGAAGTGACAATGATATTGAGGCGGTCTGCTGCGATGATTGGCTTGGCGATATAGAAAAGCACTCCTATTACACACATTGGAAGCCAATACCATTGCCGAAAAGGACACCTAACAAGAAACTTTAACCCCAAATAAATAAACCAAATGAAAGAAGAAGATTTGAAAGAATTGAAACCGGCATCAGCCGCTGGCTTCGCCCTGCCACCAATCCCAAAAGGTAAAAAGGCAGTATGGGTTGGCGATACCCTGAAACTCGTTGATGACCCGGAAGAAGTTATCGACAACCGACCCATTACGGAAAGGGTAAAGACGTTTGAGAATGCTTGTAATATCCTCGGTGAGAATCATCCCTGTGTCATAGCCTACAATGCTTTTGAGCATGATGTTATGGCAGCCGTTGACGCAAAGGGAATCGCGGATGTTGCCGCCTATCTGAAACTTCGCATCATCGCTGCGGCCCTGAATGAGGGATGGAAGCCGGAATTTACCGAAAACGAATATCGCTGGTATCCGTGGTTCTATCTTTACACACAGGAAGAAATCGACGAAATGACCGAAGAAAGGAAGAAAGAAATCAGCCTGCTGCTCTGGGGTGGTTATGCGTATCTCGGTTCGTCTTGCGGTCTCGGTTGCGTGAGCTCGCGGAACGCTTTCTCGGTCTCGAATGCGTATTACGGCTCTCGCCTTGCCGTCAAATCGGAAGAATTGGCAAAATACTTCGGCCGCCAGTTCATTGAGATATGGGCTGACTATTGCTTCAAACCCAAAGACATTGACAACAATGCTGAATAGACTTATCACAATGCAAAGGATAGCAAAGGCAATTTATCGGTAGAGAACTACTCTTTTTATTGGTGATAATAGTCATTTTTGTCATCATATCTATCTTTAGTGTTTGTGCGACACTTTTAGTTGGGATGATAGGCGATTGGGTAGGATTTGGTCAAGATATTTATTTCTTAATAGTTTATGTCATGGCCTATTACTTTGCGTCGAATGGAGTTGAGTGGATATTAAAAAGATTATCAAAAAAAAGAGGTATAAAATAAGATGAGATTTATTCAGAAGCTCAAAGCAATTTGGCTGGTGCTTGTATCATATAATTATTTGGTCTGCACCACCAAAGACAAAGGTACTAAAGTGGAATTTAGGTCAAGCTACCGATACATTCCCAATAGAGGTTTGTCAAGCTCCATCTTGGACATCCTGACCGATGCAGTGGAGAAAATCAATAAAGAAATAGACAACCAAAATGATAAGAACGGAAGACATAGAGAAGTTGGCGAATGAATATGGGTCAGATATGAAACGCCAATATAATCTGACGGATAATGATGTAATCGGTTTCTTTCATCAAGCTAAGACCATTCTTCAGTGGCTTGACCAAAAGGATTATGTCATCGTTCCCGACGAAAAGATACGGAAAGAATGGAATTATATCCTTTGTTTACTCAGAAATGCAAATAGAGGCAGTTATAAGACCCACTACGATATAGGAAAACTCTTCGACAACCTTTTCAACAAGGGTATCTTTGAAAACTAATAATCGGATACAAAATAATATGTCAGCAAAAGAACTCATAGAAGAATTATCCAAAGGTAATCAGTGGCTGGATGTTGTAGGCCCAGATGGGCGCAAAATAGAAGAGGTTCATTGGTTTGACTATAATGGAATGAATTGCGTGATATTGATATGAAAGCAAAACTTAAAGCGATATGGCGCATCTTATGCGCTAAAGAATGGGTTTATCTGACCCGGAATAAGGATGATGACGGATATGTCAGTGATGTCTGCATCAATGGCTATATGCCGAAAGAGGCACCGGCACACGTCTATGTTGACCTTATGTTTACCCATGTCCGCAGACTAACAGCCGGTATGCGCATAATTGCGGATAAGATTGAAAACAGTTACCACAATGCAGGGATACATCAAGGCTAAAGTAATCGCCACCGGTGAAATCGTGGAAGTCAAGGCGTGGAAAGGGTCATCAGATATTTTCTTCACCACACCTGACATGAATCATTTCTATCAACAATCGGAGATAGAACTGATACCGATTGACGAGCAGGTCATCGTTGTTTCCCGACTCAAGGAGGTTCTAAGGCAAGCAACCGAAGCTGGCTACATCAACCAATATGGAGCGCATAGAATAATCGGTTTGTTAAACATAGATTTTGGTAAGGAAGTTAACTTCCCTACCAAAGATTCAACCCAATCTGAAAAGCAATGAAAGAAGTACCGGCATACCTATGTGAGCATTGCGGAAAGGTCTATCTGAAACGTCATGCCTGTAAGAAGCATGAAGAAGAGATATGCCCTAAGAATCCTGAAATAAGACCGCTTTGCTATTCCTGTGAGCATTATCACGAGGAATGGGATAAGAAAGAACTGATTATCTACTATCGTGAATCTTATTGGGGGCGCGATACTTTAGATAAGGAGTTTAACGTAAATACTTGTCAACATCCGGATAACTTATGCAAGATATATAACAACGTCAAGTTATCCGATGAAATGCGCAAGGGTCTTTCTGATTATGGGTTTGTTCCCATGCCAACACGAAAGACCGGTGGCTGCAAGTTCTATAAGGCAATCCCTGACCATCCTTATGCAGATAAACAACAAAAATCAGAATCTTGATATGATACCTTTCGTAACAACAAAAAAACAATCAGAAACCATTATTTCTTGCGGTGTTGACCCCATCACCGCAGACCTCTCATACATCGTTTTCCCAAACGGACATCTTCAATATTACGTTGGGCAACATAAAATGCAGGCTACCAATTTCTGTATTGATGGAGTTTCCTATGGCAAACAGGAGTTTGTCGGTGAGCCAGCGTGGTCTTCATCTGCATTATTAGCATTGTTGCCGAAGAAAATAAACATCGATGGAAAGGATTATGAGGGTCAGCTTTGTCTTTGCAATTTTGGCTATGAATTTCGCTACATTTCTAAAGATGGTGACTTCCCCTTTGGTACGCTGCAAAAAGACCCAGTATCCGCTTGTGTGGAGGCTATAAAATGGCTACATGAAGAGAAACATCAGCTTAACAACATATTCAAAGAACTCATTAACAACCTATCAGAATGAAGAAGCAATACATAACCTATGCGCAAGGCTGTGCCATTGCGGAGACAGGCTTATGGGAAATAGAGCAGATGGAAGATGACGATACCATCTACTATGATTGCCCCAACAATAAGTTGACCGCAGTTGAATCGCATCTTGGGGTTGCCAAAGGAATAGCAGCCCAGAACATTGAGATAAGCGTATGTCCGCGCTTCACACTTGATGAAGCAGTCCAATGGTTTAGGGAACACACCGGCATCCACATCCAAATGAACTCAGTTGAGCGTAAGCGTTGGTCATACGACCTTTGCGACATAAATGAATGGACGGATGAAAATGGCGAATACTATAATTGCATCCCGGAACGCGATGGTTATCCAGTCTTTGATTCATTTGAAGAAGCAGTGTCGGATGCCATTGATAAGGCAGTTGCAATCTTCGCGCCGGTAGAAATTGAAGAAACTGAAATCCCGGCTCTTTCGGAAGAAGAGTATATCAAATTGTGCGCTGATTCTGAACAGGCGAAAGTGTATGATGGCAGAGGAACTTATGACCTATATGTTTGCGATGATTGCAGTCATCAAATCGTTACGACCTACGCAGTCAAAGGCGTGACTCCCTTCGTGATTAAATGCCCAGAATGTGAGGGTTCAATGAAACACATTGCTACATATAAAAGCATACGTCCGGAAACAAAGGTTCTGAAATGGATTCGACCCACATATAACCAGTATCTCAAACTATCTCCGTACACCCGTCAGCATATTGAAAATGGCGGTCTGATTCTTGAAACCAGTATAATAGATGATTGACCTATGGAAAAAGATAAAGCAGAAGAAGCAAGAAGTATTCTTAGTGACCTTGAAGCATTGGACGAAATTCAATCAACCTTAGAGAAAGAAGATAATCATTGGTGGAGCTTGCTTACCCCAGATTCTAAGAGATGGAATGAAGATGGTATCAGGATGCCTGAAATTCTTCGTGAAGAGTTTGTGGAAGCAGTGAAGCGAGCCATAGAAAGGTCTGAGAAAGCGTTAAAAGAGCTATAATATGGAAACGATAAGACAGCGTTTTGGTGAAGATTTCATCCGGGCGATTGCTGATTTCAGCAAGTGTGTCACAGAGTCTGCGGAATCAATCATAAATGCCATTGTTGAAATCGGAGATGCCTTTGATAAGGCATTAGGTTACGATTTTGGTGTCACGGCAACTCATATCGTCTATATTCTGGATAAAAATGAAAAATTCAGAACGATAGCAGAGAATCTTATAACCCTATATGGTTTAGATGGAATCCGGATATTCTACTCTCAATTATTTCCTATGCAGCAATATGGAGGTAGAATATATTCCCTTGTCAATACTCATCGTCCTGAATGTATCGTGGATATAATAGAGCCTAAGCCCTATGATGCTTATTCAGCCAAATATAGAAACCACCATAAGCCTATTCCCGGCTTCAAAAGGCAGAATCAATGGAAACGTATCCGCTCCAATCCAAAACTTAGATAAAAGACTATGTTAGAACTACGCGATTATCAAGACCAAATATCGACACAGGCAGCGCAGTTGCTTGAGCAGTATAAGATATGCTATATGGCTATGGAATGTCGTACAGGCAAGACCCTGACGGCATTGGCGGCTGCCTTGAAGTATGGCGCAAAATCCGTACTTGTCTTATCAACTGTTAGAGCCCTACGAAGTATCTATGCAGATTATAACATGATGCGTCCTACTTTTACAATGGATGCCATCAACTATGAATCGGCTCAGAAGTGCCTCGGAAAACACTATGACCTTGTTATCCTTGATGAAGCGCATCGGCTCGGCTCATTTCCCAAACCCAGCCAGCGCACAAAATTAGTCAAGATGCTATGCAAGGGATTGCCGATTATCTACCTTTCAGGTACGCCAACCCCAGAATCATTCTCGCAGTTGTATCATCAGTTTTGGGTAAGTTCATTCTCACCATTCAACCTATTCACTACTTTCTATAAATGGGCGAAAGTATATGTGGAGCCGGGATTGAAGAAAGTGGGGGGGCATGTTCTGAATGACTACTCCAATGCGCGAAAGGATAAGATTGATGCAGTGACTAAAAAACTGTTTATCGACTTTTCTCAGGAAGAGGCGGGATTTGATGCTAAGATAGAGGAATACACATTGACAGTACCAATGTCTAAATGGACTGAAAACGCATTGAGCCACCTCAAGAAGAAAAGAATCCTTTCGTGGGATGATGTCAATATCTTGGGGGATACCCCGGCAAAGCTGATGTCTAAGCTGCACCAGTTGTCATCCGGCAGCGTGATTGACGAGTGCGGAACGCATATAATCACCGACTATTCAAAGGCAAAATACATCCGTGATTACTTTGCCGGTAAGAAAATCGCCATATTCTACGTCTATAAGACGGAGTTAGACCTGTTGAAAAAGGCATTTCCGCTATGGACTGACGTGCCGGAAGTGTTTCAGCGGCATGAGGGCAATGATATGGTTTATCTGGGTCAGGTGCGGAGCGCAAGGGAGGGTGTCCGTCTTGATACTGCTGACGCACTCATCTTCTATAACCTTGAGTACTCCTATCTTTCCTATGAACAAGGCAGGAATCGTCTGTCATCCAAAGAAAGGATTACCCCGGCACAAGTGTATTTCATCTGTTCTGACTGCGGAATAGAGCAGGATATTCTTGAAGCAGTCCACGGTAAAAATGATTTTACATATTCGTATTATAAAGCCAAAAGTAAAAATAGACTATTTTGATTATATGGTTTGCTATAAGAATACATCCAGTTACAATCTGCCTAATGAAGAATGGCTTGATATTTGCGGATATGAGGGCTTATATCAAGTTAGCAATTTAGGTAGGATAAAGTCTTTGGGTCATCTAATACCGACAAAAGGAGGTGTGTATAGAAAATCCAAAACAAGAATATTAAGGCAGAAGTTAAAGAAGAATGGGTATTTGGAAGTAATGCTATCCAAGAATGGTCAAAAGAGAATATTCTTAATACATAGGCTCGTTGCTTTTGCCTTTTTAGGCAAACCTCAAGGAAATAGAAATGTAGTCAATCATAAAGATGAATGTCCTCGCAATAACACGATATGGAATTTAGAGTGGGTATCGACAAAAGAAAATGTCAATTATGGAACAGGACTACTACGAACAAGATTGCATTTGATGAATCATCCGAATACATCACGACCTGTTATAGCAACATCGCTTAGAAATGGAGATATGTTTAGATTCCCCAGCGTGTCAGAAGCCGCAAGATTCTTAGGATGTAGCCCACTGCGGATTTCATATCTATGCAGAGGAAAAGGAAGATATAATGATAATGAATATAGTTGGAAATATGAATCTTGAAAGCAAAATACAGAATAAGATAATCAAAAGATACAAAGCAATGGGCTATTTGGTTGTAAAAATTAGCCTATGTAATCTTAATGGTTTCCCTGACCTTATGCTCCTCAAGGATGGCAAAGCATCATTCGTAGAAGTCAAACGACCGGGGCAACAACCGCGACCATTGCAGGAGTATCGACTGAAAGAACTGAGGGATGCGGGATTTGACGCTTTTGTACTGACGGAATAGACATATACTTTTTTCATTTTAGGGATGGCCGGCATCGTGAGGTGGTGGCCCATTCCGGCATATAATAAGCCCGATGGTTATTCCACCGGGCAATATCTTTTATTTTGGTTATGGTACTTGTTTATCAGAAGTCATCTGGCGTGATACAACCTTTTGTTTCCATCAAAACCATCGCTTCTTCTGCCGACATTTCATCCATTCCGCCAAATCCTTCTTCTTTTGTAATGATAATACAAGTTTCATCCACGGCTGAGACTTGAGGTTCTCTATCCAAAGGATAGCCCTTAAATACTAAATATGAAGCAAATTCCTGAACAGCGCAATCGGCTTCATTCAATTTCCTGATAGCCTTATCAAAGGCTTTTCGCATTTCTGATTTCTTCATATCATTCAATCCTTATTACCACACGATACCACTTATAATCGCGGTCAAAAGCATCGGTGTAAGTGATTACTTCACCTTTCTTATCAAGCACCGGTTCAATGGCGTAATGTGTTACATTCGCGTCGATGCTTTCATCACCGCAGACGAGGGTCACTGATTCCGTAGGTTTGGGATTTAGGGTCTTGGTTGCAAACAACGGCTGGTTGAGGTCGCTTAGATTGAAATTCAGGGTATCGCTTTCTCCATCCTGAATAAGATTGAAAAGCTCACGGGCAACAGGTATGGTCAGATGCTTGCCATCGCGCTGAATAGGCTGCACATTCACACATTCAGGCAGATTGTCAGGTGTGATTTCAGGTATCTCAAATATGCCGAGCTTACCCTTAACATTCAGAATCGGTTCTTTGAATAGTTTTACATCGCGCATGACCCATTTGTATTCCGCGCCGGGGCCATCCTGCGCCCATATAGAAAAGTTTTCTTCTTCGCACCGGTCTATGGTCGCCACACCTATTATTGCAGATGTCGGCATATCATTGATTTTACCTATAATCCCCATCGTCTGCGCATCTTCTATGGGATTAGCCCATATCAAAGGCATGGTGTCTTCGTCTATTTTATGGCGTTTCGCCCCAACGTGAATAAGAACAGTCAGAGGGGTTGCCTTCAATGCCCATTTGCGGTTTTCCACATCCTTGATACCGGCACATATCAAAGACCCCCACGGCTGCTGAATTGAAAATGCTTTCATTGTTTGTTGTTTATTTTATTGAAAATTTGGACTGCTTTTATCCTTCCATTTCCGTAAGGCTTACTTTGTTGACATAGATTTGTATTCAATGGCGGTTGAAATACTGCCAAAAAGTCATTTTCATCTGGCTCATCCTTAGAATTGATTTCTGAAAGTGAATATATAGAAAAATCATCATTCTTCTTAAAAGCTGATGCCAACTTAGGGAGATAGTTATCTTTCACTTTCCCAAGTTTTGTTTTGCAATGAAATTGCATCCGTTGATAACCCACATTACTTTTACCTATATAGTAAGAGCCATCACCAAACACAATCATATAAACCAAGTAGAACCTATCACGCAAGCATCTGGGCGATTTATACATGACAGTGATGTTTCCGTCCTTACACTCTATCAATTTCTTTAACGATGAACAATCCATTGACCTATCTATGATTTTGGTGAATCATCATTTGCCACCACGGTAGGATTTAACCTGTATGTAGTTCCGCAGTTTGGGCAGGTAAAAGTGTTGGTATATTCTTGGCAGACAAGAACACCTACCGGCACACCTATTATATCCGCAATCTCTTGAAGCGTAGCCAATGTTGGATTCCCATTTATGATTTGGGATGCTGCGCTTTGAGTAATGCCTTTCTGACCATTCCTTCCGGTCATTTGCGAGGCAAGACGTTCAACAGTCCATCCTCGCTCCTTCATTACGATTCTTATAAAATTATTTGCCATAAGTTTTAACTGTATGTTTAGATGGTGCAAAATTAGTAAAAAATATTCAAACTACAAAATAAAATATTAGATATAACGAATAATTTTGCTTAAATGTTAATTTATACCTTAAAATTACCCCTATTTGTTAATAGTTGTTAAATGATTAGATAAAACTAATAAAATATTTGGTAGTATAAGATAAAACTTATAACTTTGCATCGTGATTAAGAAAGACAGTTATTCACCCTGTAATAATAAGGAGTATGAAGACAACAAGAAATAACCTGAAAGAAATCATGTCGATGGCATGGGCGTTTGTGAAGCGCAACGGCTTCACTATGGGCGAGGCACTTAAAGTCGCATGGCGCAACTTCAAGCTGAAAAGCGCGATGCAGGGCAAAATCGTAAAGTTCTACTTTCAAAAGGTAGATGGCTCTTTACGCGAGGCTTACGGCACACTTAAAGAAAGCCTCTTACCGGCTACACAGGGCACAGGTCGTAAGGCTAACGACACCTTGCAGACCTACTACGATACTGAAAAGCAGGAGTGGCGTTGCTTCAAGAAAGCCAATCTTGTGCGCATTGCAAACGCATGATTCTCTTAGCCGGGTGCGTCACCTACGGCTCACCCGGCACACAATGTAATCAATAACACAATACAAAAAAATCACGCGATGACAAAAGCAGAGCAGGACATATTGCAAGACGTTGAACGTGCTGAAATCCCTGATGATGTTATCAAGGCTATCACTGATGAACTTATCAAAGTGATGGAGAAAAGGATTGAAAACATCTCACCGGATGATGACCCATCTGCGGAGTATGGCGAATCTTGGACTAAAGGAAGTTGCGATGATGATGACTGGTTAGAATTGGATGAGCCATTGGATGAATACGAGGTCAGCTATAAGTATTCGCTGTCGTGGCGTTATCGTGCATGGACGGAATACTGGACCGACCCGGTGTGTTACCCATCTTTTGATGATATGGATAGCAAAGCCGGAGAAGTGTATGACATAGAAATCCGCACACCTGATGGTGAAGATGTTAAGCATAGTATCTGCAACAAAATCGCCAAGATAGTTAATGAAAAAATCAAGTAACAATGAAAGTCTTAAAATACACCATATATCGGAATGGCGAAGAGGAATGTTTCTTCTGGGTGCCAACATCTCAGGCTGAAAGATTGAATCTTATCCTGACAAAACTGATACGATTCTCGGCAAAACTTATGCCGACATCCAATTATCAATTCGATTATAAGGAAACTGAAATAAACTAAAGATATAAAGATATGAGCCTTTACAACATGATTAATGGCGTTAATCCCGCCACATTCTTCATCTTGCCGATGCTTGGTAAGCATCCGGACGAATATCCCCGTTTTCGTGATTGCTTCGTAAGTAAAGACGAAAAGCATATTGAAGTCTATACCCGCGTTGGAGGTGGAAACCGGCATTGTGGATATGGAGAAGAAGAATTGGAGAAGCATCCCAATTTTGTCAAGACCTACGATGATAAGTTTGACAACACTTATGGCACTTATGTATTTTCAGTGCCTGACAAGTGGAAAGAGGATTTTGATAAAATCTTGCTTGGTAAAACCCTATTCATTTCAGATGAATACTTCAATGAAATCCTGCGCGTCTATCCCAAATTAGAAGACCAACTGCGCTCTATGTTTCATCGACCAAAGACCGACCAATGAGCAAGAAACCAATATCATCAGCAGAAGCCGCTGCCAACTATGCGGCAAAGGATTATTTCATATCCCAAAGGACGGAACAGTTGACAAACGCCTTTAATGCCGGTGTAGCATGGCTATATAGCAATCAGTGGCATGACATCTATGTAGAAGCACCGCCAAAGTCAGGACAGTATCTTGTCATCTACCTTATGGATAATGGCGGGAAACTGGTGCAAGTATATGACATTCTGGTATATTTCAAAGAGGAAGAAGAAGATGGTCGGTTGCCGTGGGGTTTAGCAGAGGAATATGAATATCTTGCAGGAGCTATTACACATTGGGCATATATACCCAAAGCCCCAGCAATAGAAGATAACGGTAACACGCTCATTCTTGGAAGAAATCCCAAGAATGTATATTACCCGGAGGTGCATAGGCGCGATTATAATAATCTAGCAAAAGACAACGAGAAATGAAACCGATAATATTCAGATGGGTAAAGACCAGCGACACACATTTTGCTACACTTGTAGAAACCGATGCGGAATATAAGGCGCGTGTTGAAAAATCCCTTAAAGACCTTGAGGATTATCTTGAGGAACTTGCAGATAATGGCAAATGGGAAGAAATATCTCGCACTATCCCTTATGACCAATTCTCCAAAAACGACATCACTGTCAACGATGCAGGGAATAAGGATAGAATGTTTATCTTCGTCACCCTGAATCAGAGAACGGCAGAAGATATGATAGAGAGCCTTTTATATGAGCATTATACCCATGTCATCTATCTGGATTTACAGGGCTCAATGAAAGGATAAATATAAACCACAAAATATAAATGACAATGGCAGAAGAAAGCAAAAATCAGGATGCCGTCAATACCGGCAATCCCACATCTGCGGAGGGTGCTGATACCCTGACCGCCCTGAAAGAAGAAGTCGCAAAACTGACAGAAGAAAACAAGAGTCTGGCAGAAACCTTAAAGAAGACGGAATATGACCGCGACATCTACAAATCTTTGTGGAGTAAGGCTGACGATAAGGTCTCAGCCATGACGGACGTACTCAAGGAAATGATTAAGTTAGCCAAACTTGGCTGAATCCTACGCATCTGTAAGCGTTGACCGGCTGCCTATGCAGCCGATTTTTAAGCAGCCGGTTGACGCATTACCCCGATATTCCCTTTTTTAAATCATAACTATATGGAAACAACAGAAATAATTATCAATGAGGAAAGCGAGATGATGCAGTCTATTCGTGAATCCATCACTCAGATTGTAGGCATCAGGCTTAAAGCGATGAAAGCATCAAAGTGGCTGTCAAGACAAAACTCGGAACTTGAACTCGCCGCCAATGAAATTGAAGAGGCGATTGAAGCCCTATCCCGTGCGGAAACCGCGATGGGTAATGCCCATCAGAACCTACTGGTATCTCAGGCAACTTTGCAGACTACAATAAAAGATACCAAGAAAGCGGAATCTTGACGCATAGCCATCGAAGTATGGAAATTTTTTATTAATTTTGTATTGTCTGCCAAAGCTGGGAAGCCCAAAGCAGACACACAATAAGCCTTCATACACTTATTGTGTTATTGATTACAAGCGGCCTCGGAAGAATCCGGGGTCGCACTTTTTTATGTCCTGATGCAAGATTTATCATTCCGCGCTATGCCAATATCACGATTATACTGTCTGGTATAATCAAGGTCAGCAGGGATAAGAAGAGTCAAGATTGATGGTCTATGGCTAAATTATACTATATGCTTTATCTTTTATATTAAGGTGTAAGGGGCAATTATACCATTCAGTTTGTTAATAAAAGTTAAATATAACTATTTGGTTGAATTTTTCTGCAAAAATATTTGCACAATTAAATTATTTGGTTTAACTTTGCACTCGTAATCAATAACACAATTCATTCACAATCTAAAACCCCATAAGTTATGAAGACTTTAAATGAACAGGTAAACGAAATCAAGGTAGCGAACACAAGCAAGGCTTCAAAGAAAGCCGCCCTCGCTAAGTTAGGCATCACACCCTATGAAATCAGCATCATTCTCGCTGACGTAGAGGGAGCAGTAACAGGCCGCTTCACCTTTGGCGTAGAGATGGAGTGCTTCGTCAATAGTGGCGCAATCAGGACAGCCGCAGAACGCACAGGCATGGCTTATGAATATGAGGGCTACAATCACAACGATGGTCATTCATATTTCAAATTTACCACTGACGGCTCACTTGGTGGTATGCCTGACCCCATTGAATGTGTGTCACCGGTGCTTGCAGGTACTGACGGCAAAAAGATGCTTAAAAACGCTTGCAAGACCCTGAATATGGCAGACGCAAAGGTTAACTCTACTTGCGGTCTTCACGTTCATATCGGTGCCGCAAAACTGACTGCAAAGCAATATAGCAATGTGTTTGTAAACTATATGTATCTTGAGGCAGTCATTGATACATTCATGGCACAATCACGCAGGGCAAACAATGCCTACTATGCCGCCACACTGCAAGACCACAAATATGGTCTTACATCAGCAACATCTATTGAAGCAGTAAGAGGAGTGCTTGAAAGCCGTTATCATAAGGTCAATGCACATAGCTATGCACGTCATAAGACAATAGAATTTAGGCAGCACTCAGGCACAACGAATTATGAGAAAATCATCAACTGGGTCAACTTCTGTGGCAAGCTCGTCATTTGGTCTAAGAAAAACCGCCTGACTGCCCCGGTTGCAAGCATCGACGAGATACCATTTCTCACCAATGAAGAGAAATCATTCTTTAAGGCAAGAGCAGAACACTTTGCAAGCCTTTAAGACACCATATAAGGTCAGGGGTTGAAACATACCCCTGACACCCCTTAAAATCCCCTACAATCAACGTAAAACCTAAAAATAGATAATACACCATGTGCGTCATCATAGTAAAGCCGGCAGGCGTTAAAATGCCAACAAGCGACATCATCAATGCAGCCTTTCATGCGAATCCCCACGGTTGCGGTTTCATATCCCCATCAACCTTTTATAAGGGCATGAGCATAAAGAGCCTTAAAAAGAACCTAAAGCAAGTGTCTGACGATGAGCCTTGCATCATACATTTTCGCCTTGCGACACATGGCTCTATCAAGAGGGCGAACTGCCACCCATTCAACCGGGGCAATGTATGGTTTGCCCACAACGGAATACTTGACATCAGACCTGAAAGGGATATGACCGACAGCGAGACAGCCTTTCAGAATATCATCTACCCGGCTATTGAAAGATATGGCTATGGCTCAAGGCAGATGGATATGGCAGTCAATAAAGTCATCGGCTTCTCAAAATTCGCCTTTTTGCAGGGCGATAGACTGAAAATGTATGGCGACTTCATCAAGCAGGATGATGGGTGCTATTATTCAAATTTGCGCTTTATGTCTTATGTGGGTTGGGAACGGAACTACCGTTGTCACTCGTTGGCATTGGGTTATTGATTACATACAAGTCATGGGGTTTTAGCCTATGCTTCGCCCTGACATTGGGCGAAATTACGACTACTTCTCAAAGGTAGCGACTAAGCGAGGTAACAAGCAAGTTACTTCGCTTTTGTTTTGCGTCCTTTGCAGTATGCTAACGATATACGATACCGCAAACGAGATACGATTTCAGACACCTATCAACATAGGCTCAAAAAGGGTCAAAGAGTTGATGGGGTCTGACTATGTTTTGCTGAAATTCAGCGTTAGCAAGCCTATTTATTTTCAGTTGGGCGATTGGTGCGATGTACCCGGCAACGGCAGATTTGAATTGGTTGAGTTGTATAATCCAACCTACAACAAAGCGACAGGCGGCTATGACTATGAATTAGAGCTTGAAGCCTATTACTGCAAGTGGCGAAATAAGATTTTCAAATATACCCCTGAATCCGGTGGTCGTGAGGCTTCATGGAGTCTGACCGCTACCCTTGATGTGCATTTAGGCGTATTTGTGCGCAATCTGAAAGCATTGGGATACCTATTCAACGAGCAGGAGTTCATCTATTCGATAGATGAAACCGTTGTGCAGTCTGCAAAACTTCTGACCTATAACAACACCGATATGATTACCGCCCTAAACATGATGGCGGAAGCGTGGGATTGTGAATGGTGGGTCGAAGACCATGTTATCTATTTTGGCAGATGTGAATTAGGCACTCCGATAGACTTTGAGCAAGGTGTGAATGTAGATAACATCTCGCCATCCGGCAATAAGAATGTGTATGCCACAAGAATCTATGCCTTTGGGTCAACTCGGAATATACCTGTCAATTATCGCCCTACTGATGAAAGCATCGTTGTTAACGGCATAGTCCAGAAACGTCTGATGCTACCGGCGGGAACACCCTACGTCGATGCTTATCCCAATATGCCGACCGAGGCAGCGGTGGAGCGTGTGGTGGTGTTTGATGATGTGTATCCCAGAACCAATGGGAATGTTGACTCCGTAAGCACATACACCGATACTGTCACAAACGATGATGGCGAAACAAACACGGAAACATTCTACCGATTCAAGGACAGCAGCATCAAGTTTTCAAAAGACTATATCCTTGAGAATGAGGAACTGCATATAATCTTTCAGTCCGGTTCTTTGAACGGATTGGATTTTGGTGTTATGTTCAATCCTCTTGGCGTTTCTGAAAAATTGCCTGATGGGTCATGGAATCCGGATGCGCAGCTATGGGAGGTTGTGGCTAATGAAGACTACGGAAGAAAACTCCCTGATACTGTGCTGATGCCGAAAGCCGGTGACAAGTATGTGCTTTATGGATGGGATGCCACAAAGATAGCATCTTTGGGTCTGATTGATACCGCAGAGCAGGAACTTCTTGAGAAGACCAACGAATACATTGCCAAAACAAAGATAGACCCCAATAGCTATCCTTGTACGATGATGTCGGATTGGATGAAAGAACAGGGACAAACACCCACCGGCTATTACTTCCCATTTGGTCTTGGCGACCGGGTGAATCTTATCAGCGATGCTTATTTCTTCGATGGAAGCAGACAATCCCGTATCATCGGCTATGAATATCCGCTTGATTATCCTTATGACTCCCCCGTGATAACAGTCGGTGAAACGAAATCCACATCACGTCTGGGCGCATTGGAGGACACCGTTGAATCCCTGACATTAAAAGGTCAGACCTTTGTAGGAGGTGGAAGCGGTGGTGGTGGAAGCACAATCTACCTTATCACTACCAATGACACAACCACGCCTACAAACCGCAATGCCTTTTCAGCCTTGCGTTCTTTGAAAGAATTTCTCAGCAAGACGAAACCAGACCGCACCCCATATCCCCTCAATGTCGGTGGAAAACTGACAGGTGAGAAAGGTGTGCAGTTCGGTGATAGTTTTGCCGATGGTCTTACGGGCTTCGGTGGAATGATAGATGAATATGGCAATGGATGGCTTGAAAGCCTGTCTTTGCGTAGATTTCTTGAGGTGCCGGAGCTTCGCTACAACCGCGTAGAAATTCAGATTGGCAACAAGTGGAACGCTCCCGGAGGAGGCATCGTAGAAAAGTGCATCCCTGACCTTGACGCAGATGGGAATCCGCTTATGACCGGCACTGTCATTCTTCATCTTGAGGATGGCGAGATTGGTACGGTAGCCATTGATGACATCTGTATGGGTATTTTCCACGATGGTTACGACACATCCAACAATTCCACCGCTGACTCTGATGACTCCATCGGTAACTTTCATTTCGCCGGCTTCTATACCGCATATTTCAGAATCACTGACATCATTGAAACGGGCCGCAATAGCAAGTTCCGCTATATGCTTCGTGCCGTTTCAGACCGATGGAAGATGACATTTCATCCCTGCGAGGCTATGCACTTCGTGGGATACGGCAATTTTACTAACAAAGAACGTCAGACATCCCGCTATTCAACCCGGACGTATGAACGCTATCTCCGCGATGTGAACGACTGGGAATTTACGGCAAACAACATTGGTGCGCAGTTCGGTGATTTGAGCAATCTGTCGGCTTTCGGAATGGATATGGCCGGATATTCCGCCTACCTCAACAATATATACATGACCGGACGGATAGAGCAGATGCAGGCTCTGTTCCCGCGCATGGAGATAGATACTGAGGGGGACACATTTCTTGCTTATGGAGAGACGAAGAAGATAACCTGTCGGGTATACCGAGGGTGGGAAGACGTAACAGACAAGGTGGTGAAATGGACGGTCACACGTGACACAGGAGACGCCATAGAAGACGCTTCATGGGCCTTGAAACCAAAGGTGCAGAACTTCAACGGGACTTTAGAAATATGCTTCACTCCCACTGAAAATGACCTTGGTAGCAATTCATTGGTGTTGAGCACTCTATTTACATTTGTAGCCGAGATTTCAGATTCTCCAGCCGCCACAGCAAATTTAACGATCTAAACTATGCAGAGTAATAAGAAAAGAATAAGAAAAGAATTCGCCCCACTGACGGTCGCAAATTCCATACGGTGCATAACTCCCGCCTCTCCTGTCACTCAGATTTATAATGGAGGGAACGGAGAGTATGAGCCTGACCGCGAACTTTCTCCTACAATCATACTTCCCGAAGTGGTTGCCAATGCAACAGACGGGAGTTGGCCTAATCCATATTCAAATGCTCTTCTTGCCGACATGCACTGGTTTGTCAATGGCAAGGATATTGCGACTCTTGCTGATTGGTCCGGCAAATATAGCATAGACCAAGTTGGAGATACACGTGGTGCAATATCAATTAGCAAAAATATATCCCCCCGAGATGCGGCTGAGTTGCATTTTGAAGCAAATCTGGCAGACAACCGTCTTGGCGTGAATATCCCCATTAAAACTGATAAGATAACACTTTCGACTACCGAGAAAGCGAATGACGGGTATTCAATATCAATTGGTGACAGCCCAATCATCCAATACGACCCACTAAAGGATAGGCTCAGACTATATGAGTACAAAGTAGCGCATGGTCTCATCGCCGCATCTTCGTCCACACAGAATGCAGCTAAAGATAAATGCTCCTACCTGCATGAAGTCCCGGTAACCGTTTTCAACGGCAAAACAAAAATGACATCCGGATACACGCTTCGTGTTTACCGCGTGGTGAATCAATCAAGCTTGACCTTGCTTACATCAGGAATTGATGAAATCCACACAATATCTACGACTAAGGTAATTTTTGATGTCCGACTGATAGAAAAGGCATCCTATATTATCAAGGCTTTCGTAGCGAATAAGGAGGTTGCCATGGTAGAATTGGGATTCAACCGCATTTATCAAGACTATTCATGCATCCCAACCAACGGCACTGCCATACACCCGTCTGATACCGAAAGGTATGACAGGGCTATGGTTGACAGTGACGGCAATATCGTTGAATGCCCCGGAATGATATTCCGTATAGTATGGTTCACTGACACAATCTCCAAGACCGGCGTAAAACATAATGAAGGAGACGAAACTGTCTTTCAACTCGAAAAGACCGGAATAGGCTCTACTTATTCGGACGATTGGTGTGACGTGTATTGCGAATGCGTGTATAAGCCAGCTCATAAGACCGCCACAGAAGGAACAACGGTGTGGACTGATAAAAACTGTAATCGTTATATTTTTAATTGACTTATGAAGTATATCATCGCACCAAGAAGCTCAGTCATAGGCAATGGCATCATTCCGGCATCGCCCTCAATAATTGACGGGCAGGTCATCTTGAATGAAAATGAATTAAAGTTTAAATTCCCTGACATGGCACTTCATGATATAGTTGCCAAGGTTGACGGCTTCATTGTAAGCCGTGTATCGGCGCTTGATTTCATAAAAGGGCGCAAATCATTAACGCAAATAAAACAGACAGAAAATGAGTAATTATTCAGCACAAGGCAGTATTACGATTAAGCGTCTGCGAAACGGTGACAGCCTTTATGTATCGTTTGACACCAACGGCAAGCCTCTTTATCAAGGGGTTGATACTTCCACCGGAAGCGTGTCGCCCGACTGGACTGTCGCTGCCAACCAGCCCATAATCACTCCTAAAGTCACATCAGTAAGAGGAAATACAGTCGTTCGTTCATCTCACCAATGGAAATGGAACGGGCAGACACTTATTTTTACGGGAGCCACAAGCTCTGATGGAAATTGGAGGACTGACAGCACGGGAAAGTTTCAGATCAATCTTACAACCGGCGACGAAGGCGGCTCACTCAAAATTATCGGGAATCTTGCCAATGCTAATGCCGTGGCTAACGGTGAGCTTGAATATTCTTGCGTGGCAACCCTCTCTGGTACTAATTACAATATCGCCAAGAGCATTGATGTGGTGATTCAGAACATGGGTGCTTCATCTTTCTATGGCTATATAGTAGCCTCTCCTCAGACTCTTGACTCAAACAATCTCACATCTCTTTTGAAAACTGGGTTACAGTCAGGAGCAGACCCTGTTACGTCTTATCATGTCAAGTGGTTCAAAGATGACACAGCGTGGTCATCGATGGATGGTAACAAGCAAGTCACTGTCGGTCGCGATGATGTCAACGGCACACAGTTGTTTATCGCCGAGTTCTATCTGAAAGCTTCCGATACAGCCCCCGTTGCACGGGCAGGGGTTTATATCATTGACTCGCTTGACGAGCATATCATCGTGTTTGATTACACCTCCACTGCGAGAGAGGTTGCCCCTGGGCAGAATGTCACGGTAAAGGCAAAAGTCGTGAACACACGCACCAACTCAGTGCAGACCCTCAACAATCCCGTCTGGAAGTGCGATGTCATGGATAAGGACACATGGAAATCAATCAAGCACAGTAACACAGACTCAATAACAATAACCACTGCCGAGACAGACAGAAACAACAAAGAAAATGATGTCGAGGTAGTGGCAGAAGTAGAATTCAGCTAACAATCAATATCAAAGTAAAATATGGCAAATCAAGATTTAGGAACAGCAACACTTGTGACTTCCGCACTCAAATCAAACTGTGTGTTTATGGAAATCAACGGCTCTGTACGCCGCATCACACTTGACAACCTCATGAATGTCATCAATACCGGCGACGAGATGCTTCTGCGTCAGGTCGCATGGGGTGTGCCACTCAAACAGAATCAGACCAGCCAGGCATGGGGTGTTATCGGCAACACCGGTATGAGAGCCGAATATGAGTCCATGTGCGGACGCTATCTTGTTACCCCCAAGGGACTCGCGGCAAAGCTGTCCCCGACCAATTCCGCGATATATGCGGACGGCACGACTCTCGATGAATCAAAAGGGAATGTCATGTTCATCGGCCCGCGTCTCTATTATGTAATAAAGCAGGACGCGGCAAGCGGTGTAGATTATCTCTGGCTCTCGCAGCTCCCCATCGGCGGACACTATATCGGCGACTGCCATAACGATGAATACATCTGCATCGCGGCATACAAGGGAAGTATGTCAGGAAGCACGCTCGTATCTCGTTCGGGTGTCACCCCGACAGGTGCCAAAACGATAGAACAGTTCTGGACTGCGGCTCAGGTGAACGGCAAAGATTGGGGTCTCACCAACTACGACCATCGCCGTTATATGATGATGCTCGGACTCGGACACTACGGAAACCCGAACATTCAGACACAGCTCGGCAATGGTGTCGGCGGCGAGGGCGGTTGGAAGGACGTGTGGAGCGCAGCTTCAAAATTGCTGACCGGCGCAACAAAAAGTCTCGGTGACGCTCTCGCCAAAATCAGTATCGCAAATCTCGTTAACACATCCGACAGCACCATACACACGACAAATTCATCACGTGTGAATCTGTTCGGAATCGAAGACCCCTACGGATGGCAATATGAGATGATTCAGGGAGTATACTGCGGAAACTCCGAAAATTCAGCTCAGACCGGTCAGGAAATATTCATCTATGAAGGCAACCGTATGCCGACAGCGGCTGAACTTTCCACCCACCCCAATGGCAAATACCGTCAGCTCGCCCGAAGAGCCGTTACGGCTAATTCAGAGGGGTATATCTCAAAGATGATTATTGGCGAATACTTCGACATATTCGGCTCTGCAATCGGAGGCGGCGCGACATCCTATTGGGGTGACTATGAGTATATCAACAACACAGGCCAGCTTGTGCTTTGGGGCGGCTATGCGAATTGCGGCTCGTTTTGCGGTCTCGGCTTCGCGTACTCGGCGTACGCTTTCTCGTCTGCGTACGCGTCTTACGGCTCTCGCCTTGCTTATTACGGCCCGCTCACGTTCATGTCCGGCAAACAGCTCGTTGCGGCCGCATAAGTAATCAACTCCATCGCTGAACAAAAGAAAAGAACTTTGACATTCTGAAAGAAACTTCCAAATCCGTCCGAAAGAGCAATCACGGAGCGGTCTCGTTTTCGGGACGTGCAGCGTGAACGGCTCGCGGACGGTGGGTGGAGGGGGACAGAGCTTGTGCTTTGGGGCGGCAATGCGAATAACGGCTCGTTTTGCGGTCTCGGCATCGCGAACTCGAGGAACGCTTTCTCGAATGCGAACGCGAATTACGGCTCTCGCCAAACTTGACATACAGGAGAAATCCTGAAAACCGTTCCCCGAACCCTGACCCTGCATCTAACTCGATTCGACTGTGCAGCGTAACGGAACTTAGACACAGTTCCGTGAAGCCAAAAAATCTCGTAAGCGGAAAGGTCTGTCTCTTGCGGGCAGACAAGCGGGGCAAGTAGGTTGACTCTCGAAAGCTCCGGGCAGGGATTCCAAGCAAGCGTCCGCTTGCCTATGTGGAATCTTTTTATATAGGTCTGAAAAAGACATGAGTTTGGCAAACACGACACTTCTTTCAGAATGACGATACACGTATAGACATGGAATATCTCACGGCTGACATATCAGACATTGACTGGCGTTCACTCTCCTGCTCAGAGATTGACGCGTTGCTGTCGGCACGTATCGAACGTTACGAGTCCGCCATAAGGATTAACGGCGGCAAACGTCCGAAACGAGAGGGACACATCATTGAGCGGATAGCTACAATGGATAATCTTCTTGCCGCCGACGATACGGCACAAAAAGGGAAATCGCAACGCCGGATTGTCAAAAGCGGCAGGGTGTTTCATGTCCCGCACCGCTATATCACACGGCACAATCAAAGAAAGTTTCAGGAACTCCGTGAACTTCAACTCATGATTCTGACGCTTGACTTCCCTCCTTGCGAGTACACATCGCAGGAAATCAAGACCGATGCCGGCAAAGTCAGGGAGATAATCAAACAGCATTTCTATCCGTGGCGCATACTTCATCATGCGGTACTGCGTGTAATCGAGCCAAAGGTCTATGGCAGTCTGATACCCGGCGCATTCGCCTGCATCAAAGGGCGCGGGCTTCATTACGGTGTCAGGACTCTGAAAAAGATGCTTCGCCGACACCCGGAATGGAAATGGTTTTGGAAGACCGATTTCAAGAAGTTCTATCAGTCGATTCCACATGAGCTGATTGAGGCAGAAATGACCGCTCTATTCAAGGACAGACATTTCATAAGGCTTATACGGATTATCCTTTTCAACTATGCAAGCGATGAAAACATAATACAGACCCTGAATGAAGAATCCGAACGCACGAAGAGGAACGCCTATCGGTGCTGTCACAAGTCAGATGATAGGCAATCTGTCCGGCAAGCGCATTGACCACGCCGTAGTGTATAAAGGAAGGAATCACGGCTACTTGCGTTATTGTGACGATACGCTCGGACTTGCAAGAACCAAGGCCGAAGCCCGCAGGAAACTCCGAATATTCTATGAGAAGTCATCTGAACTCGGACTGTGTGTGAAATCCAACATTGTAATCTCACCAATCGGACATGAAAGAGAACCCGGACAAAGGAAGAAAAGGAAGCGTCAGCGCGGCGGTAACAGACGGAAGACGCATTGACTTCCTCGGCTACTGTTTCACTCACGGCAACGTGAGATTGCGCAAATCAATAAAGAAGTCTTTCGCAAGAAAGGAAAAGAAAATCAGAACGGCAAAACGCCGCCTGGAGACACGGGCTTCATATTGGGGCTGGTGCAAATGGGGCAACTGCCGTCATTTATGGCAAACTATAACAAAAAACGACATGAGTTTTTCAGAAATGGGAATAACCGGAAGAAGCACTACCAAGGACGGACAGCGTTTCTTCGACATACGTAAAGTCAGGGCAATGGAGATTCTGAACGTCCCTATAACAGTCTTAGATTTCGAGCCGGACGTGAAGACTCGCAATGGCGGTGGACGCTATGCCGTCAAGATAGTCTTCGAGAATCAGGAAGCGAAGTTCATCACGAACTCTTTCACCCTGAAGTCCCAGCTCGACCAGGCAAAAACAATGAACGCGCTTCCGATTCAGACAAAGCTCAAAAAGCGAGACATCGGAGACGGAATTACAGATTACATATTTGAATAATCCCAAAACAAGAAAAAGAAATGAAGACATTAGAACAAATCCCGGTGATTCCCGAAAGCGGCATCATCATACGTCAGGAGGGCGCAGTCCTCAGAATTTTCTTCGACATCATGAAAGCTCCAGATCCTCAAATCACGGACGGCTCAGAGGAATCCCCGTCACAGCCGGAAGATTTATGCGAGTGCTATAACGTTGATGTGCCCGCGCCCATCACCTATGGCTCGATAGTTTCGGCAATTGTCAATGACAGATACTCTGCGGATGACGTTCAGGCTCTCTCCGCAAACTTCATTGACGCGAAAGACACCCGAAGCTCTGTCGAAGAAGACAAGCGCGAGGAATATGTCAATGAATGGTCGGAATATCAGTCATGGCGCACGACCGCCAAAGGAATCGCCACTACCGTAATCACAATGCTCAAATAATAAATTGTCATGCCGAAAGCACAAGGCCGCATAACAATCAGGCGCAGACCGAAAGACGGCACCCCGGGGACACCGGGGGCCGATTCGGTCAACTATTATATTGTTCTTTCACCCAACTCAATAACTATAAAAGCAGACGGATCGGTCATATGTAATGCCAACAATATAACCGCAAAAGCTTATAAAAATGTTGGTGGCGTTACTTCCGAGGCCAATGATGGAGGTATGAGGCTGGTCTATACTAAAATGGACGGCACTATCTCAGATGTTGCCGCGTCTGGAGTTACTTCTGCAGCTGCGGCAACTTATGCGGCAGTGTCTTTCGAGTATCGGATCAATAACAAAGTGGTTGCATCCGAGGCTCTTGTCATAAACCGTGAAGGACAGCCCGGAATGGATGCGGTCACTATCGTTGTATCTCCCGAGAATGTTGAGTTCAATTATTCAACATCTGTTCCTCGGCGAGTTGTCAAGATTGATGTGTATATAGGAAATAAAAAGCTGAAATATAATGATGAATACCTGTGTTCCACTCTTGGGGAGGGTATGTCAAAACCCATAACATCCGGTTTGACATGGGGGGTCGGCACCGATGATTCCGATGGATTTTACTATTATTTCAGGTATGTCGCAGGAAATGATGTGAATATAGACATTCCGTTTACTGTCACTGCCGGTGGAAAGAAATATGAAAAGATAATATGCGTCCATACGGTCAAGGATGGTACGCCGGGTTTGCAAGGTCTGCAAGGCTGCATATACCGCCGCTCCAAATTTGCTACTGGGTTTATGTTCCGTAATGACTCGGAACTTGAAACAGCCGGACTAAGATACATAGACCTTGTGTATCTCATGTCCGAGCAAAATTCTGTGCTCGCCTCTAAAGCGAAATGGTTCAGGTGCAGGGAAACTCATCATTCCTCCGAAGACAACGCCCCACAACTTACGAGCAAAGGGACTGAACCTTGGCTTAAATATTGGGAGCCGCTTAACGACCTTGAACCGATATACACGCCGTTGCTTCTTGCCGACGATGCCATCATAACACTGATGCAATCTAACCAGATTCTTATAACAAATGATGATGGGGTTGTCACTGCCGGCTTTTCCGGCTCTAATAGTGGAAAGAAGATTCGTATTTGGGCTGGCTCACAGCTTCCAGATGATGCTCCGTTTAGGGTCGATGTCTTTGGAGCATTGTTTTCATCCAACGCAAATATTACAGGAAAAATCACAGCTACTTCCGGCAAGATAGCGGGGTTCAACATATTTGGTAACAGCCTTACAAACGGGCCGGAATTTGACAATGACGCCTGCATCATATTCAGGAATGATACTCATCATACATTCGCCGGAATAGGAGGGAATATCCTCCCGGCTACTTCTGCAATGAGGGCCGTGGCACGCTTTGAAAATGAGGATAATAATGACTTCTGGGGGCTTGGAAGGAACATTGCTATGTTGCTTTCAGCAAAGAACGCAGATATAAACCATGCGTTCTTAGGCTCAGGCAATGGCAATCTTGATGGTTGGATTGGAGGGTATCATTATAGCAAATATACGCTTAATGCAGCCAATACCATCTATAACGGCTATCTAAAAATTGCACAGAACAATAAATGGGTTGTGTATGCCATTGGTAAAAGTTCCGGAATCACTTTGCCTACATTAAGTGAGGTCAGAAGTGCTTTAGGAATAGGAAGCTCCACAGCGTTTTGTGTAGAATTTACTATTGTTGCCGATGTCTTGACGCAAAATAATTTCCATGTATATGGCAGGACGCAAAAGAAAGTTACGGTAAATGGTTCTGAGCAGACTCCTTATTATAATGGAGAATATCCCACTGTCGTAAATCAAAATGGGCAGCGTGTTGATTCATGGGAGATGGGAGGCGGTGATTCCATCACATATCTCCTTATTTATGACCCTAACAAATCAGGTTCGCTTGATTCAACCTATTCACTTATGTATTCAGCAAGAATAATTAATTATCAACAATAAGTTATGAATATAGACTTTTCAAGGATTGAGATTTTTACAGATGTCGCCCACAAGAACTGTTCCATCTGTGACCTACGTCAACAATTTGCCGACGTAATCTATAATGTCGGTTCTGGCATAGAAGCATTATCGCTTGCTATGAAGATATACAATTCCGATGGCCCTACTGAATACAATGAAAAGGAAATGCGACTTATCGACACCTATGCGATGAAGTGTTGCAGTCCTGCGTTCATTGAAGCAATGAATCGGATTCTGGGGCATGTAACGGAAATAGCAGAAGCGTAAATGACGAATCCCATCTAACATCGTTTAGGTGGGATTTTTACGACTATTGGGTAAAGTCGTAGATTGTCGGGGTTTAGAGTTCTTTAATCGGAGGAATGTAGATACTTTTGAATGTCTTCTTATTGTAGAATGGCATCTTGTAATAACATTTATAATCCCCATACATAATGAACGACAACAACCTCTTTAGTTCCATATTTGCTGTGCTGGGTGCTTCCATCACATCCTTTTACACGCATCTTGCCCCGTGGCTGTTACTGGGGATGATTCTTGTTATCGCGGATTTAAGGTTTGGTATTATGGCTGCCAAGAAGCGAGGTGAAAAGATTAGGTTTTCACGCGCTATCCGGCGAACCATAAACAAGATGGTTGATTACCTGTGTTGGGTCACACTTGCGGAAGTATGCAGTATGACCTTTGAGATAACGATTGGTGTGCCTATCATCAGTATGGGTATGCTGTTCATTATCTATGGCATAGAGATTAATTCATGTGTCAATAACTATCTTGAATATAAGGGCATCAAAAAGAAATTCAACTTTTATAAGCTGGTCGGCAAAGAGGAACTTCTTGATGATGTCGTAGAAGAGAAAAAGAAATTAACCATCATTGAAGAAACCGAAATCACAAAAGGCTCTTCAAACGATGAAGAAGATGACAATCAGCAATAAGTCAAAATGTAATGGAAAAGCAACTAACATTCAATAAAGACCCTAAAGGTTACTATTCAGCTGAGTTCATATCAACGGGCAATGCCGCAGTCCAGATTTGCAGAGCCGCAGGTGCGACTTTAAGGGTTCTGGCCGCCATCGGTAACTTACCACCTATCCCCATAGTAAAATTTGGCGATGACAGTCCGAAAGACCTGATATTTGAGATTGGCATCTATGCCGGTGTAAAAGTATCAATCGTATCATATTCGGAAGTGACAGACGCGAGAATGATTGAATCATAATGGAACGGAGTTCAGTTATAATCACCTTGCTTAAAATAGGGTTGTCTAACATAAGACTGCCCCAGACTTCTCTTGCCTTTCATCAGAATCGTACTGTTGAAGTCAAGAAGCCGGCATTGAAGCAAGAGAATGGTTTCGGATTCCGTCTTGAAAGTGGTAAATCCTTGTTGCTTGAGAAAGATGGCACAAAGGCTTTTGAAATCAAGCCAACGACCAACCGCCCAAATGGGATTATCCTTGAAAGCAATAAGAACACACTCCTTGAATCAGGTTCAGCAATCAAACAAGAAAACAACAACATCGATATGGAAGATAAAGACTTAAAAATAAGTGAGCTTATCCCGGCTCTTCAACTTGACGGAAACGAAATCATCCCTTTTGCCAAAGATAATGCCAATGGCAGTATGCTTGTGTCCTTACTCAAGGCTTTTATCACAGATGGATACGCCACAACATCGGCATTGAATGGAAAGCAGAACAAACTGACACCCGGCTACGGCATCGAAATCACGCCGGAGAATGAAATACGGACGAAACTTGATGTATCTCCGTTTGAAGTGGTTGATGAGCTTCCGACATCCGACATCAAGAATAAAATCTATTGCGTACCAGACCCGGATGGTGAAGTCGGTAAGAATGAATATATCGAGTATCTATGGCTCGGCGACCATTGGGAAGCCGTAGGCAAATTCATGCCAAAGGTTGACCTCGCTCCCTATCTGAAAGCTACCGATGCGGAGCGTATATACGCCAAAATATCGGATATTCCTGATGTCAGCGGTTTCATATCAATTCAGACATACAATCTTCTGCTTGCGCGTGTGGCCCAGTTGGAAACAAAAATGACCACAGTCAACACTAAGCTGGATTCAATTCCGGAAATCCCTGCAAATGACCAATGCGTCTATGCTATGCAGAATGGGCAGTGGTCTGAAATAGCCGGGTCTAATGAAGCCGTTGTTACAATGACCGCAGATGAATCCGTTTCATCTGAACAAACTGCAAATGACTAACAAAACTCGTAGAAATATGAAAGCCAAGATTGTTACCATCCTTATGGCTATTCTCTGCATAGGGATAACGGGATGTAAAAGTCAGCAGTACATTCCGGTTGAAAAATCCAAAGTGGATAGCACATCAAATAATACGGAGATTCTGATTCAGCGCGTCCAGAATCTTATGAATGAAATCCGCGTGATGGAACAAAGGCGCGACAGTGTATCTGCTCGCGACAGTCTATCCGTCAGGGATAGCATAGTAGTCCATATTAATGAATTTGGCGATATTGTTTCAAAGGAGCGATACCGCGACCGGATTCAGAAGAGCGACCGGGCAAGTTCAACGGAAAGCAACCGACAGACTGAAATCATACGTCAGTATATCGATAGTCTTCTGACCGCGCAGAAATCGGAGCTGATGGCAATGATAGAAAAATCCCAGCAAGTGCCGATGCCGGTTGAACGCAAGTTGTCAAAATGGGAACAGCTCAAGCAGGAAGTAGGCGGCATATCCATCGGCATACTTGTGGTCATCGTAGTAATAGCGGTGATATGGCTTATTAAGAAAATCAGAAATCAAAAATAATAGTAGAATAGTAGGCATTTCACATTTTGGTTTATTATGGGTCAGGGTCGTTGGGAAACGCTCCTGATAGAAATAAGAAAACGCCCCCAAAAAGGACGTTTTCTTTATTTCTGCCCCACTTTTTGCCCCACCATTTTACAAGTGGTTGATTCTTAGTAAGGGTTGCGGAAAGAGAGGGATTCGAACCCTCGGTACCCGTAAGAGTACAACGGTTTTCGAGACCGTCCCGATCGACCACTCCGGCATCTTTCCCTGTGGTTCTTATTGCTACTGCAAAATTACAAATTATTTTTTATATTTGGTCTTTTTTTCGTGATTTTTTTAATTTAAATTTTCATTTGGTGTTTAATCCGGCTTTCTTGGCTTGTGAATGTTGATGCTCTCGTGGGATGTGGTATTGTCTGCCATCTTTGATTAGATATGAACCCGTCTGATGAAAGTTGAATGGGATGCCAGATTCCCGGCACTGCGCCTGCATGTCGAGCACCCATCGGAAATCTAATGGACGAGCATATTTGCCGGATTCTCCGCCTACAGATACTTCCTCTATAAGCGAAGGATTCAGGTATTTCCTCAAATTAACCTGCTCCAACATGGGTGCGACTATGACCATTCGATGTTTGATTGGCAGAGAGAGGAATATCGGAATTCTGTAGTCAGCTCGATCCTGATTCTCCACAGTGCATCCGATACCTACATGATCATATCCGTCACCCCAATCCGAAGGCAGACATTGCGCAAGCCTGTCAATGCGTTTCGTGAAGAAAAAGAACCTGCAATCAGTGCGTTGGCGGATCATATCCCATATTTCTTCCCGCCATTCATCAGCTTCCTCTATCAGCAAATCAGAGGTGAAACACAATGCAAACTCCGTACCTGCCGGGTATTTCCAATTCTTCTTTCGGTCTCGTTTCATCGGCAGATTAAAAGATGATGTCTTGCGGACCTCATTGGTAGGTGTAGACGTACCGAATGCGGCATCTTCACGATAAACGTAACAATGCCTGCATCCGGCACTTATTTTGTGGCAACCGTGCCACGGATTCCACATCAGCATAAATCTATCTGATGAAATTGGTCCATACATGTTCCTCTGTTGCCCTCCTTGTGAGGACTGCCATTGATAAGAAGTACTTTCATATTAATCAAATTTTAAGAGATACTTTACATCACAAATTTAATACTAATTGCCATATAATACAATTGAAGTTGTCTAAACTTCAGTGGAATTTACTTTATCATGTGCTGATAAATCACCCTCTATATTGATTATTAACAATATTATGAATAAATTTGCAGTGCAAAAATTGAAAACATTCCAAAAATAAATCTATTATGACCTATCTTATTTTCGGCATTGTCGCTGCTTTCCTTTATTGTATAGCTTCATTGACCGGGTTAACCTACAACACAATCAACATCTTAGTCTACTACCTCTTGATTCCACTTTCATGGACCTTCATGGGTGATAGTATACTTCGCTTTCGTATTCCATGGCTCACTATCGCCTATGCTTTACTTTGGATAGGAATATTTGTTCTCACTTACGGACATTTCCAAACGTGGTGTGACTGGGCATTTATGAAGTCGGTTGACTTCCTCCTATGGTTCAAGCATATAGGTTGGAACTACTATGTAGCCTCCGTATATATCTGCGTATGGCTCCCGATCATCATATATGCTGTATTGTCAGGCATATTAATATGGATGAACCCCAATGCCTGCAATTGGAAGCCTTGGGTTATTGGTATCGCAACTATAATTATCGTCGGATGGATGATTGAATTTTCCGTGATGAAATTCGGAGTCAAATTGGAACCCACCTATAAGCAAACAGATAATACATACACACTCTCATCAAAGGAATCGCGTCAGATAGAGAAAGATACCAATGGAATGAATGAGGATGATATTGCAAAATATGCAGTAAAATACACTGTACGTAAACTTGACTTTTCTTTCGGAGAATCTGAAAATATCGATAAAAATATGGGAAACTGCAAAGATTATGCAGCCTTATGCGTGGCTGTTGACAACCACGCATATAATGCCAATGGGCTGAAAGCTCGTGCCTCTCACTCTGTCGGCACTATAAAACTGTTTGGAGCTGAAATGGGCAAGACAGTTTCCCGATGGTTGGGTTCACAATCATTAGCCGAACTTTTCAGAGACCATGACTTCGTAACCATCACGACATCATCAAAAACGTACCATCTTGACCCATCTGTCAAAGAGTTTACGGGCTATGATCTCAAAACCATAGAAAAATAATCCGAAAAAACAATTGCAGAAAATGAATATAGAGGATGTAAGGGAATATTGCCTGACAAAACCGTTTGCGACGGAAGATATGCCATTCGGTCCGGAGTATGTGACGTTTCGTGTCGGAGGCAAGATATTCTGTTGCCTTGCTTTAGCAAAAGGCAATGTGGTGCAGTTGAAATGGGATCCTGCGGAATTTGACGAAATCTTAGCCGCACATTCATTTGTGCATCAGGCGTGGCATTGGCATAAACGCCACATGATCCAATTTGATTTTGATGAAGCACCAATACCGGAATCTGTCGCAACAGACCTGATTGACCGTGCATACAATCACGTCTACAGCAAGCTACCACGCAAAGTGAAGTTAGAACTACAGTGATGATTCAAATAACGTAGACTCGTACCGGCTATTCAACCTTTGAGTTTTACATGGTGTTATAATTTTAATTGATTAGATTAGGTTGTCGGAACTTAGTCTACAACTTAATATTCGTAAAATTAAAAATACTATGGATTACAAAATGTTCTGTTATCAATGTCAGGAAACTGCCGGTGGAAAAGGGTGTACTATCCGTGGAGTATGCGGAAAAGAGCCCACTACAAGCGGATTGATGGATCTTCTTATTTACGCGCTGCGCGGAATAGCTATCGTAAATCGTGAGCTGAGACGCACAGGCGCACCCGTCAGGGAGGCAAGCCGACTGATATGCGACAGTCTTTTCGCCACTATCACAAATGCGAATTTCGACAATGACGCACTTAGTGAATTCATTCGTAAGGCTTTTGATATGAAAGACTTCGTCTGTGGAACCGCAAAAAAACGAGAAATCCCCCTCCCCGAAATGCCGGAAGTTGAATTTAAGGCAAAGCCGGAAGATTGGGAGAAATATCAGCCCATCACCTCAGTACTTGCCGAACCTAATGCCGATCTGCGCGGGTTGAAGCAACTTGCCATATTCGGATGTAAAGGTATGTCAGCGTATGCCGACCATGCCCGCAACCTCGGACATGAGGATGAGGACGTGTATGCTATAATTGAGAATGCATTGGCTGAGATCAGCCGTGCCGACATATCTGCCGACGAACTGGTGTCGCTTGACCTCAATGTCGGCGATGGAGGCGTGAAAGTGATGGATCTTCTTGATCGTGCAAATACCGGAACGTATGGCAATCCTGAGATTACGAAGGTCGAGATAGGCGTGCGCAAAAATCCAGGTATCCTGATTACCGGGCATGACCTGCATGACCTTGAAATGCTTCTGGAGCAGACGAAGGGAACGGGCGTAGATGTCTACACCCACAGTGAGATGCTTCCTGCCCATTACTATCCATTCTTCAAGAAATATCCACACTTCGCCGGAAACTATGGCAATGTGTGGTGGAAACAGAAAGAGGAATTTGCCACATTCAACGGACCTATACTATTCACTACCAATTGTCTTGTACCCCCGACAAAAGATGCAGTTTACGCCGATAAGGTCTACACCACAGGAGTGGTAGGCTATCCCGGGTTCCCACATATCCCGACAAAGGATGACGGTACGAAAGATTTCTCAATCGTGATTGAACACGCCAAGAAATGTCAGGCCCCCACGCAGATTGAATCAGGAGAAATTATAGGCGGTTTTGCACATCATCAAGTGGCAGAGCTCGCCGACAAGGTAGTGGAAGCAGTGAAGAGCGGTGCAATCCGCAAGTTTGTAGTCATGGCAGGTTGCGACGGACGGTTCCCATCCAGGAAATATTATACCGAGTTTGCTGAGAAACTTCCGAAGGATATCGTCATTCTCACAGCAGGATGTGCAAAATACCGCTACAACAAACTTCCGCTTGGAGATATCAACGGCATACCGAGAGTGCTCGATGCCGGTCAGTGTAACGACAGTTATTCACTCGTGCGCATCGCGCTGATGCTTGCCAAAGCCTTCGGAGTGAAAAGCGTCAATGATCTGCCAATCGCCTACAACATCGCATGGTATGAACAGAAAGCAGTCATCGTACTTCTCGCATTACTCAGTCTCGGCGTGCAGAACATACATACCGGTCCGACATTACCGGCATTCTTCACTCCCGATATCCTGAAAGTGCTTCAGGAGAAGTTCCACATAGCAACCATCACCAACGTGGATGACGACATCAAATTGCTGATCGGCTAAAACTCCATTGCATAAATGGGGATCTTAACAATGAAGTCGTCTGCGCTTATTCCTAAAGAATTTGGTCATGACAGATATTGTATTAAAAAGAGCATACGATAAGCCGGCGGAAGATGACGGCTATCGTGTGCTTGTAGATAAACTTTGGCCCCGAGGACTATCGCATGAGCGTCTCCCCTACGATCTTTGGGCAAAAGATCTGGCTCCAAGCCAGCAATTGCGCGACTGGTTTCATGCTGATCGTGAAGGACGTTGGACGGAATTCGCCCAAAAGTATACTGCCGAGTTGGAGAAATCCCCGGCTATGAGACAATTCATCTCTGAAATCGCAGATAAGCAGAAAGTGACATTGCTCTACGGTTCGCACGACGAAGTGCATAATCAGGCTCCAATCATAAAAGAGGTAGCTGATAAAATGCTCTCGCAAAAATAATATTGAAGAGCCACCGGCAATTTGTTTTGCCGTGGGCTCTTCTTAAATAATTCAATTGAAATTCATTCAAACCTCGCATCAATACTTAATTTTTTGTACATTTGCATTAATGAAACTGATCTAACTATCGAAATCATCTAATCTTTATTTCTAACCACCGATATGAGACGCTTATTCCTCTTAATGCTTATATGCATCATCGCAATCTCCGGTATTGCCCAGCCTCGTCTTGAAAGACACGGCACCGCCACACGAATCGTGACAAACGACAGTCCCATGCTAATGATTGGCGGGGAACTTGGAAATTCCTCGGCATCAACACGCAGTGACTTGAAACGGATTTTCCCTCACCTTAAACGTCTCGGTCTGAATACCGTGCTTGCTCCCGTGTCGTGGGAACTGATTGAGCCGCATGAGGGGGAATTCGACATGTCCACACTCGACGATATACTGACTGAAGCCCGCGACAACGACCTGAAAGTGGTGCTGTTGTGGTTTGGAGCCTGGAAAAATAGCATGAGCTGCTATACTCCGGAATGGTTCAAGCGCGATATAAAGCGGTTTCCCCGTGCGCATACCGACTCAGGCAAGCCATTGGAAGAGGCAAGCGCATTGAGCAGCAACGTCATGGAAGCCGACAAGAAAGCATTCTGCAAAATAATGGAGCATCTGCGCGACCATGACAGTCAACAGACTGTCGTGATGGTGCAGGTGGAGAATGAGATAGGTATGATTGAAGTGCCGCGAGATTATTCTGATGATGCCAATAAGATGTATGCCGGGATTGTACCGACACAACTGACCGATTATCTGCAAAAAAACTCCAAAAGTCTGCATCCCTACATTGCAGAAAAGATCAAAGGGCATGAGAAAGAGGAGACGTGGCGAGCTCTGTTTGGCGATGATATGTATGGTGAGGAGATTTTCCAGACATGGACTTACGCCACATACGTGCAGGAGATTGCCAGGGCAGGACGCGAGATTTACGACATTCCCATGTACGTAAATGTCGCGCTCAACAGTCGCGGAAGAAAGCCCGGCGAATACCCTTCCGGCGGACCATTGGCTCACCTCATCGACATCTGGCATTGCGGTGCGCCTGCCATAGACGTGCTTGGGGTGGATATCTACGACAAGGGATTGACCGACTGGCTTGCAAAATATGACTTGCCAAACAATCCTCTGTTTGTGCCGGAAATTCGTTTGGAAGACAAAGATGCGATGTATGCCATCTACGCCTTCGGACATCATGATGCCATGGGATTCTGTCCTTTCAGTATTGAGGACTATCCACTAACATCCTCAGCCTCGGCCAACGACTGGCGAGATATGGATCTCAGTCAGGATGACCAGCTCAATGCGTTCTCATCGGTGGGTCAATCGCTATCACCATTAGCCGCATCCTATCATCTTTTGAGACAAGCTGAACCTCTTCTGCTCGATAAGCAGGGCACCGACGATATGGATGCAGTGCTTATTGACAACGAGCATCGGGAAAGGGAGATTATCACTTCCGATGGCATACGTTTCACAATAAAACATAGTTATTCCCTCGGATGGGAACCAGGGGCAAAAGCCGAGGTATGGCCCGAAGCCGCCTGCCTGATAGTGAGATTGGACAGTAACGAATATCTGATATTGGGGAGTGGTGTAGTCGTGACGTTCTCCCCGGCAAAATCAGGAGCAGGCGGTTGGCAGAAAGGTGACGACCGTATCGGAATTGCAAAATGTGAGGAGGTAGAGATGATTGACGTAAATTTCAATATTGTCAGGCACCTCAACGGCGATCAGACGCATCAAGGACGCCACGTGCGCATTCCTGCCGGACAATTCGCCATGCAGCGCGTGCGTCTTTACGAATATCGCTGACGGATTATTTCTTTCCGTACTTACGTTCGAATATCTCGATATGCTCCTCTCCCCATCTTAGCATTGAGTCTATTATGGGAAGCAGGGATACCCCTAATTCTGTTATCTTGTATTCCGAGCGGGGTGGCAATTCCGGATATATCGTCTTAGAGACCAAACCATCCTCCACCATTTCCTTTAGCTGAATGTCAAGCACCCGTGGTGCAGCTTCGGGAAGGCTCTTGTGTATCTCGCTCGGACGCATTGCCTCTCCCGACCGTATCTCGTCAAGGATGCACGATTTCCATTTCGATTCTATAAGACTCATTGTCAGACGTAACGGACAATCAAGGTCAACAGGTATTTTCTTTTCGTATGCCATGTGTCTTTTTTTTCTACAAAGTTAATGAATATTACTGATACTGACCATACCGAAAAATTTTTCGGTATATGAATAATTTTTCGGTACTTGATTTAATAGATATACCATACTAACTTTGCAGTCAGAAACAACTACTGTAATAACTTCTATCAGAGTTGTCTGAATCATATTGTTTAATCTTCATTAAAAAATACAGAATATGAGAAGCGAGATAAAGGAATATGCAGCCGTACAGGAAGCAGCGGAGAAATTCGTAAAGAGTGTTGCCGAAGGCAATAGTGAGTATGCCAAGACATTGTTCACTGATGATGCTGTCCTGTTTGGCATCCTTGATGGAGTGTTAGAGCATGGCTCAATCGAACAGTTCTATCATAATGTCGACACTGTAGGAGCCGGCGACAATTTCAAAGCCCGCATTGACGTGCTTGCCGTAGAGGAGACCGTTGCCGTGGTGCGCGTGCTGGAAGAGGGCTGGGGAGGACGCATTGACTTCACCGACTTCCTGCTTCTATTGAAACTCAACGGCGAATGGAAATGTGTCGCAAAGGCGTATAACCAGAACTCCAACACCATCAAGAAATAACTGACACATTATCATTCCAAATGAAAGTATTGCTCATCAACGGTAGTCCTAACGAACACGGGTGCACCTATACGGCTCTGTCGGAGGTTATGACAACCTTACAATCGCATGATATCGAGACCGAACTTCTGTATCTCGGAAAGAAACCTATAGCGGGATGTATCGCCTGCATGAAGTGCTTTGAGACAGGGCATTGCTTTCGCGACGATGCCGTGAAGGATATCCAGATGCGTCTTCACGAATTTGATGCAATTATACTCGGTTCACCGGTATATTACGCCCAACCGACAGGTCAGATAGTTTCATTTTGTCAGCGTCTGTTCTTCTGTAAAGAAGGCGAGATGGCAGGGAAACTTGGTGCGGCAGTCGTGTCATGCCGACGCGGAGGCGCATCATCCACTTTCCAGCAGCTCAACATGTTCTTCACGATTGCCAATATGCCTATCGTTTCATCTCAATACTGGAACTCGGTGCATGGCTTCACTCCCGACGATGTGCGAAAGGATAAGGAAGGATTACAGACTATGCGTTCGCTCGGAGAGAACATGGCATGGATGCTTAAATCGCTCGCCGGTCATCCGCATCCGGAGTATGAACCTCGTTTAAGAACTCATTTCATTCAAGATAAATATTGAAATCATAATGAAACGTACATTTTCACTTATATCCGCCGGAGTCATGATGGCTATTGCAGTTTCATCATGCTGCGGCACCAAGACCGACGGCAGTACTGATTCTTGCACTAAAACTTGTGACAGCACAGAGTGCAACCCGACAGCCCGTTGCGCAACTCCGGAAGAAATAGCAGCCATACGTATCCCTCTTGATATGTATGTCAATGCAGCCATGCAGGGCGACAGTAAAGTGGCTGAACCGGCTTTTGCCAAAGGCGCGACAATCTCCCATGCAGAGAACGACACTCTGATTTGCGCTCCGATTAAAGAACTGTTTGCTTATTATGATGTTACAGGAAAACAACCGGCATCATACGAGATAGCCGATATAAGCGTGGCGGAAGATGTAGCAATGGTACGTATCGAGTCGAAATTCGGTGATGCTGAATACTCCGATATGTTTACGCTTGTAAAGGATGGCAGCGATTGGAAAATTGTAGCAAAAGCATTCCACGTGAAATAATCACAAGAATCACCATTCTGATTCCCGGTCTTTCCACAACCGAAAAAATGAGGATTCGGCATAAAGAAAAAAAACGCAGACTATCATATAGTTCTGCGTTTTTTCTGATTGACATATATAAGCCATATTTGGGGGAACATTCGTTTTTTTGCGACTACCATTCCTCCGGCATAATCATATTTTGATTACACGCTCTATCCCTACATCTCTTACAAAACGCTCGTCATGACTCACCACTATCAATGTACCTTGATAACTTCCTAATGCCTCCGCCAATACATCCATGCTCTGGATATCGATATTGTTGGTAGGTTCATCGGCAATGATTATATCAGGGGCATTATCCATAGCGAGCAATCCACATAATGCCAATTTCATCTTCTCTCCCCCACTGAGATTCCGGCACTTCTTATCCCACGTCGTAGCTGTAAACAAAAAGCGATGTAGTAGCATCTTAATCTCATGTTCCGGCTTACGGTGATTGCACGACTGCAATTGCTCATACACGGTCAACTCATTATCTATACATGAATACTCCTGATCAAGATATAAGCAATGAAGCGGCGTCATACGCCACATCTCCCCCTCCGTCACCTCCAGATCTCCGGTTATCAATTTTAGCAACGTGCTTTTCCCACATCCATTATTACCTTGCAGCCATATACGCTCGCCACTAAAAATTGACAAATTCAACGGTGACTGACCCCATATCTCCAACCCATCCTTATATGCGAATGTTATATCTTTCGCCTCTACCAGCAGTTTTCTATCAGGCAGTACCGACGAGCCAATGGTTATCTTCACGGCTGAATGTTCCGTTATAGTCGCACGTATTTCATGCATTTCCCTATTCATTGCCCCCAATTTCTCCTGCTGCACCTTATTCAGCCGAGATGTGGTGGTTTCAGATTTATCGCGTAGGTTTCCCATAACTATCCTTGCAACACCCTTTTTAGCATTTTGCTTCTCACCCCTTGTGGCATGCTTCTGCTGGCGTTCCATTGTTTTTCTTGCAGATTTCTCCGCTTTCGCCAATTCCTTCTGCCGATTCTCCAACTGGGCTACCCTTGATTCCGTTTCAGCATCAATCGTCGTCTTATACTCATCATAATTCATCGGGAAAAATCTCATTCCGGACTGCGACATCTCATAAGTAGACGTCAGCATATTAAGCAACATCCGGTCATGGCTCACAATCACAATCGTCTTATTGGTATTGCGAATGAAATCATACAGCAATCCCCTACCCTCAATGTCAAGATGATTTGTCGGCTCATCCATCAATACGACTGATGGGGTATGAATATCCAATCCAGCCAGAAATACTCTCGTCTTCTCTCCCCCACTGAGAGTTGACATAATCCTATCCGGCTCAATATAATCTATATGCCATCGGGCAAAAGCATCCGTTATGCGTTCCTGAATATCCCATTCATCATTAAGAACCAAGAAATCATCCTCAGTGCCCACTCCATCTAAAATCGCAGACATCGCCCTCAGTTTCTCCGACACTCCCAATATTTCCGCAACCGACATCCCATCATATTGCCCGAAATGCTGGGGAATCATATAAAGCGACTCACATGATATATTTCTCGAAGAAGGGGTAAGTGTACCTGCAATTATTTTCAAAAGGGTGGATTTCCCGATACCATTATTTCCAACAATGGCACATTTATCTCCAGAAGAAACGGAAAAACTTATATTCTGAAACAACACATCCCTGTCAGGATGCATATATGATAGATTATGAACTTGTAAACTCATGATTACTTGCAATCTTTACAATGAATTTGTTTAAACTGCTTCATTGAAACATCCATCGGTCGACTCAAAAAAACGACCAATAAAAAACTTAATTTAAATTCTCAAAAAAAATTACGACACCTGACCATACATCAAACAACGCATCTACAGAAGCATCCTAAACCCCTGAAGATTAACAATTAATAAAATTATGTATAGTCTTTTATTTTTCTTACATGATGATTGCAAATATAATTTACGGCAACAAAGGTAATACTATTTTGTCAAACAACAAAACTTAAAATGACAAGATTAATATAATTCCGTGAATCTTAAACTATAAAACCCAGGACGATAACTTACAAAACTTCTGTTATTTTATGGCTTCACAAACAAAATAATTAGCCATTTGTTTCCGTATATGTAACATTCTTTATATCTTTGCAACCCAAAAGAATAATCAAATGGAACTAAAACCAAAATTTGATGTGACGTATATGGAAACGGCTATCGTCTTTTTGGAATCTTTGCCTGATAAAGTCAAGGACAAGATTGCATACAACATATCCAAGAGCCGTTATTTCATGGACAAGGAACTGTTCAAAAAATTGAACGATGATATTTGGGAATTTCGTACCAAGTTTCAAGGTATCACATATCGTCTATTGGCTTTCTGGGACAAAGATACAGGCAATCTTGTCATAGCAACGCACGGTTTTGTCAAAAAGACGCAGAAGACTCCCGAAAAAGAGATTGATAGAGCGGAAGCTCTAAGAAAAGAATATTATAACAACAAAAAGAAATAAAATATGGATAAAATGAAACTATATACCCACGATGAGATGCTTGACCGCGTGGTCGGAGAAAGAGGCACAGCACGACGCGATGCCTTGGAAGCTGAATTACAATCCTATTTAATAGGCGAGGCAATAAAACAGGCGAGGAAAGAGAAGAAACTCACGCAAGAGCAACTCGGTAAGCTCATGGGTGTACAACGTGCACAGGTGTCAAGAATAGAGAACGGACACAACCTCACAGTCGGGACAATTGTCAGAGCATTTAAAGCTATGGGGGTACCAGCAGCTTTTTCATTCGGTGGTGTGTCGCTCTCTCTTTGCTGAGATAAAACTCCATTACACTTCCTACATTTTCTGCATTATCCGCATTTTCTTCAACTAAAAATGATGGAAATGCAGATAGTGCAATTTTTCATGTGAATTTCCATATTAATGTATTCTGCATAAGGAGTAAGTCAGCATTTTGGCGATGTGGGGATAGTCGGGAAGGTCCAGGCGGGCGAGTTTCGACAGACTTCCCACAATTATCAGCTTTGATTTTGCCCGCGAAAAGGCAACATTCATCTTGTTGGGATTATATAGAAAATCAGCCATCTCTTTCATATAGTCGATGTTGCCGCTGGTGAGAGAATAGATGATGACCTCACGCTCCTGCCCCTGCATCTTGTCGATGGTATCAGAAGTGATCTGATCCCTATCCACTTCCGATATAGCCGGATTATGACGGATCGCACGCCTGACAGCAGCAGCCTGTGCCCGGAACGGCGACAGCACAGCAATATCACTTGCAGGCAATCCGTGGGCAAGAAAACCGGCTATCGTATCGGCTATAAACGCCGCCTCCTTCTCCGATGCCTGTTCACCCTCATCATCTATCTCCTTCAATACGATAGGCGCATCAAAACTGTAAAGAGGATCACCGCATATAATCCGGTCAGACGCATCTCTCCTTATCGCCTTCAATTCGCCATCGTAAAACAGTTCCGACACAAAATCACATATCGGTCCGCACATACGGAAACTTGTGTCGAGCATGGTGCAGTTACCTTCAGAAATTAGCATCTGGAATGCCGACTTACACATGTCATCACTCACCCCCTCGGCAGAGACAATCGGCGGCAACTGCTTATGGTCGCCGGAAAATATCACCTTCCTCGCCTTTATCATCCCCATCAAAGCCAACGGGATAGTCATCTGCCCCGCCTCATCAATTATCAGAGTGTCACATTCCAATCCGCGTGCCCTGCTTGTGTAGAGGGAGTGCGGAGTCAGACCCACAAGCCAATTCTCGCCATTATCCTCAAAAAGATTATTCAGACGATGGGAATAGCGCAGGAAATTACGTATTCCCACCTCCATTCCATCTGAGTCCATACTTAATGTAGGGGCATTGTAGGATTGTCCAACCTTCAGCATATTTCCACATGAGGCGGGATGCAACTTCAGCAATTGCTCCATGGCATTATTTATCGCCAAGTGATTCGGTCCGATGACAATCACGTTGTGGCGATGATAATACATCTCCTCAAACATAATCATACCGAGCACAAACGATTTGCCGGTGCCCGGAGGTCCCTGTATCAGGTAATAATCCTTCGCCGACATACTCTTCAGTATTGCCTCCCTCTGTTTTGAGAGCAACGAAAGCCCGAAATCCACGATGGTCTCATCAAGCTGCCGCTCACATCCGTCGGCATTTTCAAATTCAGGTAACTTCCCACTGTTGAGAATAAGATTATTCCAGAAATATTCCGAGTCTGGCAGCGTAGCGACAAACGGACGGTAAACGTTGCTTCTGAGATCAACCTTATCCTTGTCAAGCACAAGCGGCTCATCATAGAATGACTCGATATCGGAAGGCACCTCCGATGGATACACCTCAAGCACGATCCTGTCGTCGCCGTCAAATCCATAAAGACGGCATTTAATACCAGCAATCGTATCCTCCTTATGAAGCACCAGACATTCCCCCTCCTTGAAATCAGAGAGGTTCACGCTGAAGGATACGCGAAAAAGCCGATAGTTATCCTCCGACATACCGGAGAACTCCCTGTCAAGAAATACTGAATCAATAGCCTTACGCCTACGTATACGGTCATTAAGCGGCAATCTCATCACCGCCTCCCATCTCTCAGCCGAAGCCTCCGCTTCAAGATCAAAGAAGTGTACTATATCCTGCTTACCTATCATCTCTTTTTCGCCTTGATTTCGCAAAATTAATGATTTCCGACAACACTGCAATCATACGCAACCGTTTTTTACTATATGACCATATCGGCAGATGCCCAAGTCTCCGGAAAAGTATTGTCCCGAAGAAATATATTTTGTGCTTTTTAAGAAATAATGATACGGCGGATATGATTTTACAATATATTGTATCTCAACATCTTATTTTGTATTATTCATATATAATACATTGATTATTAGTAATTTATCCGAATTGTCCGATTATTCTTACAGGCGAGTGGGAGTATTTTTTATTCAAAAATCTTTTGTAACTTTGCAGCGGTTACGAGTGGCGGAGTTCCGCAATACGGAACCATCTTCAAATATGCAACTAACTTCATCCGCAAATAAAAAATGGTAGACGAATCACTTAAAAATTACATCGAGACGTCAATTTTCCCGTTATATGACGATCTTGACGTTGCTCACCAACGCGATCACGTTGAGATGGTGATCAAGCTGAGCTTGTCAATAGCTGAAAACCTCAATGTCAACATGGACATGGTGTATGCGACAGCTGCATATCATGACACCGGACTTGTCAAAGAAAATAAGAACCACAACATCACTTCCGGCAACATAGTCCGCGAAGACATGTGGCTACGCGATTGGTTTACGGAACAGCAGATCGAGACTATTGCTCAGGCTGTGGAAGACCACTACATGGCATCCGGCAACGAGCCGAGAAACATCTATGGAAAAATCATAGCAAAGGCAAACCCCATGGTCAACTGCCATGATAGGGTTCTATGTGGACTGTGACAATCGACGTGTCATTCCCATATATATTGTGAATACCATTCTCCACCATTGTGGCAATGTCATGAGCCTCTTCTACCATTATCCGGGGATTTACCTTGATATGAAGATCAACTATGACATTTGCCCCGCTTCGGCGGGTGCGAAGCCGGTGGAATGCGATGACTCCGGGGGTAGACATTATGGCATCGGAAATCTGATTCAGATCCTCTTCCGGCAATGATATCTCAAGCATCTCGCTGAGTGCCGGGCGTCCGATCTTTATCGCAACCACCATTATCAGCACTCCGACTATTATTGCCGACAGCGGATCGCATATCCTGCCCATATCCCCAAGAAACATGGCTCCGGCTACCCCGCCAAACGTAGCTATTGATGAGAAGGAATCGCTTCGGTGGTGCCACGCATTAGCCACAACCACGTCAGAGTGTATCTTCTGCCCCACCCGACGGGTATATCTGTAAAGCCACTCCTTTATTACGATTGATGCGCCGCAAATGACAAGTGCCAATAATCCGGGACGCGCTATCTCCTCGCCATCAATCACGGCTATTACTTTATGCACTGATTCAACTATTATCTTTATGGCAACGACAAGAAGCACTATCGACAGAAGGATGGTGGCAAGCGTCTCATATTTACCATGACCGTAAAGATGCTTGCTGTCTGGCTTCTTGCGGGCGATGCCTACCATCACCAATACTATAAGGTCACTGAGAAAATCAGAGAATGAATGCACTCCGTCAGCGATGAGTGCCCCGCTCCTTGACATGGCACCCCCTACCACTTTAGCTAATCCGAGGGCTGCATTCCACCAGAATCCGACCCATGTGACATGGCGTGCCTCCTTTACACATTCTTCAGGAGTAAGTTCCTTCGACATATTTATATTTTTTTGACAAAGTTAGTAATTTTTTATGAGACGGAGCCTTAAATGACTCCTATTTGAAATGAAGTTGTATAAACTTCAACATTTGGCAATTTAACAAAGTTGTAGTATCTTTGTTTTTCGTTTGAACAACAAACTGTATTCTAACAAAAATAATTTGATTATGGCGATTCTCAAAACCATCTGTGCCATCGCTGCTGTCGTAATGATCGGATGCGGTGGGAAATCTGATTCCAATGTGGAGGTGGTGCCCCCCCGGCAATATCAAAGTATGCTTGACAATGATCCCAATGCATACCTTGTAGATGCACGCAAGCCGGATGAATATGCAGCTGGCCATCTGAAGGGTGCACATCTTATAAATTGGCTCGATACGGATACCTTCAAGCAAAGTTTCGAAGATTTTGACAAATCGAAAACCATCTACATATATTGCCGTAGCGGAAGAAGAAGCAATGAGGCTGCCGTATGGCTTGCCGGAAACGGATATAGAGTAGTTGACTTGAAAGGTGGCATTCTGGAATGGAACGCCGAAGGCATGCCTACAGAATAGCCCTATTCCAAATCATAACACACAACCGATAATACCTTATATGAAACGCTTTCCTTATAAACTCAAATCATTATTGGTGGCATTGATATGCCTACCTAATGCCCTGACCGCAATTGCCGACAACGGTCATAACCTATGGCTAAATGACTCTGACCGACACACCTCCCCGCAAGTCTCGATTACCGGAAAAAGAAACGACTCTCCCACACTACGCATAGCTGAGAATGAATTGAAACGCATCGGCTGGGAGGGTGCGACCACGTTCGACACCGGGAAACGTGATATGCCGGAAGGGGCATACTCAATCATGCGTACCGGCGGAGGAGCCACCACAATATCCGCATCCTCACCCATAGGCGTGCTTTACGCCGTATATGAACTTGACCGCATGATGCGCTGTCAGCAGGATATTCTAAATATCAACGTGAAGGAATCGCCTGCCTACAGATACCGTGTGCTCAACCATTGGGATAATCCCGACGGCACAATCGAACGCGGCTATGCCGGATTCTCTATATGGAAATGGGACGAATTGCCGGATGTAGTCTCCCCCCGTTATGAGGAATATGCACGTGCGTGTGCCTCCGTAGGTATAAATGCCTCCGTTCTCAACAACGTGAATGCAAAACCGATAATCCTCTCTGATGAATATCTCTCCAAGATAAAGGTAATAGCCGATCAGTTCCGTCCTTACGGCGTGAAAGTATTCCTTTCTGTGAATTTCGCATCGCCTAAAGTATTGGGAGGATTAGCCACCGCCGACCCTTTCGACAAGGAAGTGAAAGCATGGTGGAAGGCAAAAGCGAAAGAGATCTATTCCCTTATTCCTGATTTCGGTGGATTCCTTGTGAAAGCCAACAGTGAGGGTGAGGCAGGACCTTGCGACTACGGGCGCACCCACGTTGACGGCGCCAACATGCTTGCCGACGCCCTGCGCCCTCATGGAGGCATTGTGATGTGGCGTGCATTCGTATATGCCCCCTCCAGCCCCGACCGCGTGATGCAGGCATACGATGAGTTCAAGCCATTTGACGGCAAGTTTAAGGACAACGTGATCATTCAGGTGAAGAACGGTCCGATAGATTTCCAACCACGCGAGCCATTCAGCCCCCTGTTCGGAAGTATGCCCAAGACAAATCTGATGGTGGAGTTCCAGATAACTCAGGAATATCTTGGTGCGTCAAACCATCTTTGCTATCTCGCTCCGCTATTCAAGGAGACTCTTGATGCCGACACCCACAGGATGCCTGCCAAGTCAACGATAAAGGAGATCACTGCGTCAAACGACCGTCTGTCGGCTATCGCCGGAGTCGCAAACATCGGAGATGACCCCAACTGGTGCGGACATCTGTTTGCCCAATCAAACTGGTATGCCTTCGGACGCCTTGCCTGGAATCCCGACATGAAAGCTGATGAAATAGCCGCTGAATGGCTAAAGCTCACGCTATCTGCCGACCCGGCATTCGTAAGCCCTATGACCCACCTCATGATGGAAAGCCGCGAAGCCGTGGTGAACTACATGATGCCCATGGGACTACACCATATCTTCGCACGCGACCATCACTACGGACCCGCTCCATGGTTTGAGATGCCCGACATGAGACGCGACTGGACTGCCACTTACTATCACCAGGCAGATGCCGACGGCATAGGATTTGACAGAACTATGGCGACAGGATCAGGCGCGACATCTCAATATGCCGAGCCTATACGCTTAATGTTTGAAAATAAGGCGACTTGTCCGGATAAGTATCTACTATGGTTTCATCATGTGGCATGGACCGACAAGACACAAAACGGTCTGACTCTATGGGAGGATATATGCCGCCATTATGACAAAGGTCTGCAACAAGCCCGACAATTCCAGATAGCTTGGGACAAAATGCGCCCATACGTCGATAGCGAGAAGTTTGCCCATGTAGGCGACAAACTGAAGATTCAGACTCACGATGCGCAATGGTGGAAAGATGCCTGTCTGCTATATTTCCAGAGCATCAACCATCTGCCATTCCCCGACGATATGGAACGTCCGGTATATGATCTTGACAGATTAAAGAAGGTGGATCTTCCCCTAAAACTGCATGGTTGCCCTACACGCGACATGTTGCCCTAACGTATTCAACAACGGCACCGTGGTCGGCGTGCTTGACATTGACAGCGAATTTCTATCCACGTTTGATGCTACCGATGCCGAATGGCTTGAAAAGATTGCCGCGCTCATCGCGATATGATATCATACAACTGGGGAATATCCACGTATTCCCTTATCCTATCAGCGAGTAGATCATATTGACGCTCCTTAAACTCTCGGTAATCCTCTGCTTCCGACTCGGCAGAATCCTTCATATACGGTCGAAGCAGATAATCGATCACCTCCTTATTATCCAAGATGCCATGCAGGTAGGTGCCGAAACATCTCTCTCCAACCATGCAACCCTCCGCAGATCCATCTTCCAATATATTGACGGCATGACATTCCCCCACCGGGAGCGTCGTGCCGGCATGTATTTCATACCCTTTGTTTATGCAATCCCCATTCATAAACCGGAAATTGATCTGACGTGTGGTCTTATCTGACGTGATCTCTGTTTTTACCGGAAGAATACCCAATCCGGGTAAAAATCGAATATCTCCCTCTACGTTATGCGGATCGCTCACCTCCACACCCATCATCTGATAACCTCCACATATCCCTATGACTGTCTTCCCTTCCTCGTATGCTTTCACCACTGCCTGTGCCATACCCGACTTACGGATATGGTATAAATCATCAATCGTGGATTTCGTGCCGGGAATAATCACTATGTCCGCTTCCGAGATATCCTCCGGATTGACGGCATAGTATAATCTCACATCAGGCATACGTTCCAACATATCAAAGTCGGTATAATTGGAAATATGCTTCAGAAGCACAACTGCAATCCTCACTTTCCCTTCCCCGTTTCCCGTCTTATTCTTAATCTTAAGAGCCACGGAATCCTCCTCCTCAATATAGACATCATCCATATATGGCACCACTCCTATGACCGGAACTCCACATATCTCCTCCATCAATCTCCTTCCGGACTTAAATAGGCTCATATCTCCCCGGAATTTATTGATTATTATCCCTTTTATCCGTCTTCTGTCCTCCTCCGACTGCAACATTATTGACCCGTAGGCACTCGCAAAGACTCCACCACGGTCAATATCCGCCACGAGTATCACTTTCGCATCGGCATAAGCCGCCATCGACATATTGACAATATCCCTTTTCCGCAGGTTAAGTTCAGAGATACTTCCCGCCCCCTCCATCACAATCGGGTTATACTGTTGCGACAAGCGGTCGTATGCCAAATGTGCCACATCGCGCAAGAAATCCTTACCGTCTGTCGAAAAATATGTCTTAGCATCCGTATTACCATACGGACGACCGTTTACAATCACCTGCGAACGCAACTCACCCGACGGCTTCAACAGAATCGGGTTCATGTCAGTGGTGCATTCCAATCCGGCTGCCTCCGCCTGAACAGCCTGCGCCCGTCCTATCTCCTTGCCGTCAGGCGTGGCATAAGAATTAAGTGCCATATTCTGTGCCTTAAAAGGTGCCGGAGCATAACCATCCTGACGAAATATACGGCACAGTCCTGTCGCAATCATACTTTTCCCAACGTCGCTACCAGTCCCGACAAACATGACCGATGATAATTTTTCCATTGTTACAATATATAATTCAGTCGTATTATTATGCTGTGATTACTTGATTTATGAGTTTAACGTAGTTTATGTGGATTTATTGACTTTCATACTTCGTCTCCTTCCTCGTCAATACGATTTACTTTCCAATAGCCGGACTTGTTACTGCCGATACGTTCAATGACAGCAAGTTTGCGAAGAGTGGCTATATGGTTGCGAACCATACGCCCACTTATTCCTAATGCTTCACCTATGAGGTCGGCACTTGCTCCGGGAGTATTGTTAAGAAGAGATGCTATATGCCAGGCTACCTCCGATACTTGTGGATATTGTGAACGGATTTTATTGGGAAATATATTAGGAATATTATTAGGAAATTTACCTTGAAGTTTAATAGGAACAAACTCTACTGCATTATTAACATTATCAGCTTCACCACGAGTTAGTGCAGCGAGGACTTCGCCGAGCATAAACTCAATGAATGGGGTTGACTCTCCGGCAGAAGTCGATGCTGCTATGGCATCATAATAGGCTTGTTGATTGGCGAGAGTTATTCTCTTCGGAGTCGTATTATATTGCAAAGATATATTAAAATTAGAGTTAATCTGACATTTCGCATGATTTTTTGAAGGTCTGATTGATTGTCTTAAAAAATCCTTTCACATTGCCGTTATTGTCGGATTTACCCAAATTTATTATTTTTGCAGTCTGAAACGTTTCAAATGAAGCATTATTGAAATTATTCAACCAGACAAGCATTGAAGTTTAGACAACTTCAGTATTTCACTTAAATGGTTTAAGGTTTAATGTTTATGGTTTATGATCATTAAATTTTGTATAATGAAAAGATTCGTGGATTTTCGTGAATCTTAAACCTTAAACTATAAACTTTAAACCACTGAAGTGCAGCTTGCGAAACTTCAGTCACTAATTATAAATCATGAATGTATCTGTATTGCATTTCAGCCCCACAGGGGGCACTCTGAAATGTGCAAAAATTATGGCATGTGCCCTGACAGAGACTCCGAATTTCATTGACCTTTCCAATCATGAATTTTCGGGAGCATCTTTCGGAGAGGATGATCTCGTGATCATTGCCGTTCCATCTTTCGGAGGAAGGGTCCCGCCCACTGCTGCCGAACGATTGAAACTTCTAACCGGAAACGGTGCAATAGCTGTACTGATGACAGTATATGGCAACCGCGAATTTGAGGATACTTTAGTGGAATTGGAAGACTTGACAAAAGAACGGGATTTCAATATCATAGCTGCCGTAGCTGCCGTGGCGCAGCACTCCATAGTCAATTCAATAGCCACCGACCGTCCCGACACAAAAGACAGCCTTATCCTTGCAATGTTTGCCAAGAAACTGAAAGAGAAAATCAGCAAGGAGAATCTCAAGTCACCGAAGATTCCCGGTAACCGTCCCTATCGCAAACTCGGATCATGGTTCAAACCCAAGACTTCCCGCTCATGCAACAAATGCGGACTATGCGCCAAAGAATGTCCCGTAGGGGCAATATCTATGGATTCTCCAAAGAAAGTGGATAAGAAATTGTGCATCGGTTGCATGAGATGCGTGAGTATATGTCCATCCCATTCAAAACATCTTTCATGGTTTATAATGTGGATGGCAAAACGCAAACTCACCAAACTATGCATTGAGAGAAAAGAACCGAGACTATATCTGTGAAGTTTTTTGAAAATTTTTTCTTTTTTCGTGCAAGGTTTTCAACTAATACGGATTTAGAAGGCAGAAGTTAGTAATCGTAAAAAAATAAGTTGTGAAAGTTTGGCGCATATTTCCGAGGGATTTCGGAGTAAGGAAGATGGAGCATAGCGGGCTATGCGACTGATTCCGCGCTCCGAAAGCACCGGAAAGATGCTGCCACAAGAAAAAATTTACATTTATAACTTTAACAAGTTATTTTTTGAAGATTACTTAATCAAAACTTCTACATCATGATCTGAAAACCATATAATTCTTTTTATGAAAAAAGCAAAACTTCTAATCTCTTCCATCCTCTTGATGGCATCATCCGTAGCATTCCAATCATGCAGCAGCGATGACAACGATTCCTGGGACATGTACCGTCCCACCGCTCTTGTGACAGTATGTCCCACTTCTGACGGCGGCTTCATAATGCAGCTCGACAACAACACCACCCTCTACCCTACAAATATGGATAAATCCCCATACGGCTCAAAAGAGGTAAGGGCTTTGGTGAACTATGATGAAGACAACCTGGAGAAAAGCGACCGTAAGGATGTGCATGTAAACTGGATTGACAGCATTCGCACAAAATTTCCGGAGATATACATTGACGAGACCAGCAACGATAAGTTTGGAAATGATCCCGTCGAGATTGTCAACGACTGGGTGACTGTAGCAGAAGACGGCTATCTCACCATGCGACTGAGAGCCCTCTGGGGAAACAACAGCAAACCTCACTCTTTCCACCTCGTGTCAGGAAAGAATCCGGAAGATCCGTTCGAGCTTGAACTACGCCACAACAACAACGGCGATATCGGCAATAATCTCGGGGATATTTTGATTGCTTTCAATCTGAATGAACTCCCACGCAACGGATCTGACAACGTGAAACTGAAGATCCATTGGAAATCGTTCCAAGGCGACAAATCTCATGAATTTGATCTCGCTCTTCGTCATATCACGATTGACGACATAAAGGATATTCTCCCTGCAAGTATGATAAAATAAGATAATCTCTTGGCAGATTGAGGGATACACCCTCATAATCGACTCTTATAGGTGGCGCACAAGAACGTGTGCCACCTATAAAACTTTCCACTACACTATGTCTACCACATCCTTAGATGAATCGGCTATGACCGAAGAGGATCTTCTCAACAACATACGATCCGGCAAGTCAATGGCAGAGAAACTGATATATCGCAGATATGTCAGACATCTCTCTGCTATATGCTGTCGCTATATTCTTGATGAGGATGACGTTAAGGATGTGCTTCAGGAAAGTTTCATAAAGATATTCGACTCTATCGGAGATTTTCAATTCCGTGGTGAAGGTTCAATCAAGGCATGGGTATCAAAGATTGTGGTAAATGAGTCTCTGAAATTTCTGCGTAATAACACACGAATCAAATTCTCGCCACTATCGGAAAGCTTCGATAAGGAAGACCCCGACTATCACGATCCGGATATCGAGGGGATACCCACCGACGTGATTTATAATCTGATCCGAAGACTGCCTGACGGATATAGGATGATTTTCAATCTATACGTGATAGAGGGGAAAAGCCACAAGGAGATTTCATCACTTCTCAATATCAAGGAGAGCACTTCTGCCTCCCAGCTTCATCGTGCAAAAGCTCAACTTGCCGAAAATATACGAAAATATCAACTTTCAATCCAAAAATCAGTATGAACGATCCATGGCTTAATGAGATAAAAAAACGGATGTCGGATCTTGAAATCGACGAACCTTCCGGTCTATGGCACTCTATTGAGAGTCGCAGGATGACGTCTGTGGAGAATAATGCCCGTACTCCAATATATCGCCGCATATTATTGAGAGCGGCGGTGGCTGCCGTGCTATTGGCAACTGTCGTCACCACCGGATTCTTCTTATTGAACGAAGATATCAGTCTCCCTAAAAAGAGTGTTATTGCAGACAATACCGGAAAAAGCAACGGGAATATCTCATCTGAAAATGTGACTGTAAACTCCGTTACAAAGAATATCATGACGGAGGAGAATTACCTAACAGAAGAAATTGCAATGACGAAGGGAAATATCGGAATCTCCACAAATACTGTAGATAAAACTACCGCCTCCATACTCCCTGCCGTATCCTCAGAACCCGGATTATCTGACATCATATCGCCCTGCGACAGCAATCAATCCGAAAATACCGATTCCATCGCAACTGAATCCATACTGAAGAATGACCTCCCTAATTATCCGGCATACGCATATTCCGGGCAAATATCCAGCCCGACGGATAACAAACATGGTGGGAACGGTATTCGTATCGGTCTTTTCGCTTCAGGCATAAGTTCATCCTCCGACAGCCGGACTGCCCAGATAAATGCCACCGATGCATCACTCGGATATGATGGTGCGGCATGGGAAGGCAGTCCCGTGCTCGGAATGCTCCTTTTCAACAAAGGGAACCGGACCACACGTAAGATTAAGCATCATCAGCCTGTCACTTTCGGTCTTTCTGTCAGCTACGGACTGACACATAACCTTGACATTGAAAGCGGCATCACCTACTCCCGTCTGTCATCCGATTCCAGAGACGGCAGCGAAAAATATTACTATGTCGGGAATCAGACACTAAACTATATCGGCGTCCCCTTAAACATAAAATACAAATTCTTAACATGGAATTTCATTGACGTTTACGCCTCTGCCGGCACCCAGTTGCAAAAATGCGTCTCCGGAAAGATCGAGAAACGATACGTCATTGAAAACGTCACACAATCCTCCGAAACAGAGGATATCAATATAAAGCCATTGCAATGGTCGGTTAATGCTGCTGTCGGCGTTCAATTCCGCATCAATGATTTCCTCGGAATATACGTGGAGCCGGGCGCCGGTTATTGGTTTGACAACAACTCTGACATCAGCACAATCTACAGCGACAAACCCATAAACTTTAACCTCAACGTCGGTGTACGCTTCAACGTCGGCAAATAAGTAATCGTAAAAAAATAAGTTGTGAAAGTTTGGCGCATATTTCCTTACTCCGAAAGCACCGGAAAGATGCTGCCACAAGAAAAAATTTACATTTATAACTTTAACAAGTTATTTTTTGAAGATTACTAAACCGCTGCATATCATGAACAGAATAATTACATCCATATATCATTCCCCTGCCGGAGATATGCTTCTCGGCTCGTATGACGGAAAACTCTGCCTCTGCGATTGGAATATCCCTACACGCCGCCCCGGCATAGATGGAAGGATAAGCCGTTATCTCAATACCGATTTCGTGGAGGGGAGATCCGACGTGATTGACCGCACCATAATCCAACTGGATGAATATTTCACCCGACAGCGCACTACGTTTGACATTCCCCTCCTCTTCTGCGGATCCGAATTTCAGTGCCGGGTGTGGAACGAACTCCTGAATATCCCATACGGAGACACCGCATCCTACAAGGAACTGGCACAGAAAATCAGTAATCCGGATGCAGTGAGAGCTGTGGCGTCTGCCAATGCCTCCAACGCAATATCCATACTTGTGCCATGTCATCGCGTGATAGGGAGCAACGGCAAACTCACCGGTTACGCCGGCGGACTGGAAGCCAAAAGATTACTCCTTGACCTGGAATCGAGGTTTATAGTTTATAGTTTATAGTTTATAGTTTATAGTTTATAGTTTATAGTTTATGGTTTAATATTCAATGAAATATACGAATCTTTTCATTATACAATCTGACCCTAACCTTAAACTTTAAACTTTAAACTCTAAACATTAAACATTAAACATTAAACCATACTCAGTTCACTTTCACCAATCTTATATCGAATATGAGAGTGGAATTACCCGGTATATCCGAATCCCCCCTACTCCCGTATCCCTGTGATGCAGGGATATACAGCATCCAGCGATCCCCCTCCTTCATCCTTGTCAACGCAATCTGCCATCCCGCTATCAACTCACGAAGACGGAATGAATCAGGATAAGGTTGCCCCATATTGTCATCAAACACCTTCCCGGAGATAAGGCTACCTGAATAATATACGCTCACCACATCCGAAAGAGTAGGCATCTTACCCTCCCCCGACTCCAGCACCTTATACAGCACCCCATTAGGAAGCCTGTTCACACCAGCCTTACCAGCCAAATCCTCCAGATACCTGCCATTCTCCTCAGCATATCTCCTCTTATCAAACTTTGCCATAACCACATTTAAATTTCACAACTGCAAAATCAACCCATATCCCACAATATCACCTACTCCCCTCCTTGACCAATTAGACCGCTTTGACAACTTAGACCACTAAGACCTCTTTGACTCATTAGACGTCTTAGCCACCAGAAGTCCAAGAAGTCCAAGAAGTCCTATAACTCCAAGAAGTCCTATCAGTCCAAAATGTCCAAGAAGTCTCAGAAATCCAAGAGCAGCTCTCCTATTTCCCTTAGACTTGTATTCACGCCACAAATATAATAAAAAGATTCTCAAACAAGAAACCTCCATAAAATAAATATTCAATCCGAATAACACCCTATCCCTTGATTCAAAGACAAAAGAAGATTATCAATGTGAATTTCCGAATGTCGGTTGATATTTCGGTCGTTATCACTGAACCAAGTTGATACCACCCTCCCTTGTTTCACCAACTTCAAATATTTCCTAAAGAATTATATATTTATATTTTGATGTAAAAAATCAATAAAAGCAGAATTTCCATCAAAATAATCAGGAACATTCTCCATTTTATCTGCCATAAGATAGAATCCTCCATTAGCATACTCACAAAGAGTTTTCATCAGTTCATTTACCCCACTATCAATTGATAAATCACCTCTATCAATAGCAAGAAGATCTATCTCTGTCTTGGCTATCAATGCAGCAAACACATACTTCTGAATAATCGGATAAGCTTTTCTATTTTTAAACCTATCCTCACTCACATTACCCCAACGTTTCATCTCCATACTGAAATGACGCTTCTTACCATCCAATGGTCTTCGCTCATTTGCATACAGACCTAAAAAGAACGCATAAATATACACCTCATAAGCTGCATTAAACGAACGTCCCTTTGACTCCACACTATCACTGGTTCCACCATGCCAGTATGAATATCTTTTTATAATCGGTTCAAGAAAACGTTCCTCAAAATTGGAATTCATACATTCCAACCAAATATCATATATATTGTCAATGGTATTTTTCATTTCTAATCAATAATATATTGGTGTCACAATAGTTTCAATTGATGATAAATCCTGCTTATCAAAACCAATCATTTTCTCAATACGATAAACCGGGATCTGGCGCACACTTAACAATTTTCGCAATCCCTTCTCGTCAATAATAAACCTCTCAGTGTCCTCATCTTTCACCAAAAAACTTTTAGTCACAACGATACATTGTTTATTCAGACGCTCATTCATCACTTGATAAAAAGTTTTATCTTTTCCTTCATCAAAAGAGGAAGTCGGTGCATCCAAAATCAGTGGATAGTCATTATCAAAATTATCTTTTGTAAGTTCAGAGATAGCAAACAAGACACTAAGATGCATTGTGGTGTATAAAGATGTATTAGGATTTTCAATAATCTTTCCAGATTTATCAATAAGTTTTACCCTAACTGCATTATCTCTAATATCTCGATAGATACGAATAATACCGGTAAAGTCATCCACATTCAATATAGATAAAAATTTATTGGCAGACTCTGCCAATCTACCCATAAATTCCTCAAGTCCTCTTTCCTCTGCATTCTCCAAAGCATTACTAAACAAACGGAAGAAATTATTAATCTTCAGAAATTCCTTTGCTGCTGAACTTACCGCACACTTTTTATATTCCTCAATATTCTGCCTTATACTTTCCTTAATTTGAGGAATAATCTTCGTAGTCAACCGATCTATCTCAACACTTATAGATTCTTTATCCGAAAACCAATGCTTTATATTACTCCAATTCCCTACCATACCTCCGATATCATTACCGGATTTTGACTGTGCCAGAATCTGAGCTATCTTAGTACGGATACTATCTGCCTGTTCATATTTTTTGGAAATATGATTCTGAATCTTCTCATTACCTAATTTGACGTTCTCAATCTCATATTTAATCTCAGATATATTCTTTCCATAATTATAGAGCTGAATACTGAGCTGATGAATATAATCAATACTCTTACCTATGAATAATATTGTATCCTCTTTACTTTCTTCTGAATTATCAATTATCTCTTTTTTAGGTGCAAGATGCTCCAATGCTTCCTGCAAGCGTGAAGCGATATGATTATAGGCATCCGACCCCTTAACAGCTTTAGACCCACACACCAAGCACACCTCCTTTTCAAGCATACTTTGCATCGTTTTGACATCTGGAATATACCAAGGCAACTGCACCAATTTAGCCTTAAACTCTTCTATTGTCTTCTGCTCTGCCTCAATCTTCGCTTGCCTGCGTATTTTTGCTTCCTTATCAAGATTAATAAGAGTCTGTTTCTGTTCTGATAATACAGTCATTTTTTCTGCAAAAGACTCCAATATCGGTTGGAAACCCTCAAGAATCCATAAATCATCCAATAAACTAACTGAATAATTCTCCCTAAGTTTAGACTTTTCCGTTTCAATATCAATTTCAACTTGCTTTAATGCATCTTGCATACTGTGGACCAACTCTATCGTATCAAAATCAGATTCTATTGATTCTATCTTCTGATTTGTATCTAAATAGTTTTTTTGCAAAGTCTCAAGACGCGCTTGGGCATCTTTCAATTTCTTCTCCAATTTGCTGCGTTCCTCCATAAGATTTGCCGCTTTCACTCCTGTCTGTTTATTCTTTTTCTGAGCATTTGATACAGCTATTTCTGAAGTCTTCTCCGCAAAACGACTAAATGCAATATAGGGATCCATCTCTTTAATATCTGAAAAGAGATTAATCAAATTCTGGAGAGTTGTCTTATCTTCAAAAATATTTAATGCACGTTCACCTTTAAATAAGGAATATTTCTTTATTACGGCAGGAAAAAGTGCCTCTCCTTGAAGTAAACTACTGACCGGTACAGACTTCCTGCCTATCGCCAATTTGACATAACCTAAATGTTGAACATTAGATATCGATATTGCACCATCATCTCCTTTAACCACATCAAAAGATCTCTCCACATACCGTTTCTGATTGGCATTATTCTGCATCTCTAAAGATACCTTTACTTCTCCTTTTTCCCCTGCGGCAAGATTCGCTAACATCTTTGCAGATATGCATGAACGCAAATAGACATTTGAGTCTATATTTTGTTCACCAAGAACAAATTCCAATGCGTCATAAAACGTGGTCTTTCCATCTCCATTTGATCCTAAGATAAGATTTAAACCTCGTTTGAATTCAAAGATCTTCTCTCCGTAATAACTGCGGAAGTTCCCTATCACTAATTTAGATATAATCATAGCTACTGTTATCTGGATTTTTCAAGCAATGTGATAATTTTTTTATAGACACTCTTCATATCAGCATCCTTTAGATTGACGGATCCCGTCTGATGTCGGATTCGCATATCAGACTTTTCCTGTTCTATAATTCTATCAAGATGTTTCAAGGCAGAAGCAATTGCCGCCACATAGGTATTGACACTACGAAGCCCCTGGGCAATATTAGTATACTGTTCAGGTCTACTTATGTTGTATTCCCTGACAATTTCTTCATCAGTGATAACCCTAGCAAATATATTATCTATCTTACTCATATAAAATCTCTATTCACTAAAATCATTATTTACAATTGCTTAATATTGATTCCACTTAAATATCTCTTAAACTCTGGATCAATATAATGACATTGCTCCTTTATTATCCCCCTTCTGTCAAGTGCCGGATTCAGACAATAAATCTCAAATTCATTGATATCGACATCTTCCAGAGTACGCCAATGTGGAAATAACAACTTGATGTAAGCCGTTGCTATTCTTTGAACTGCCTTTGCATCGCGCATATCTGTATTTGGTGCGATTTCAACCAACTGATCATATAATTGTGCATAACTATTTTGAGTTCTCAATTCATGTATTATTTCAGAAAAATATTCCACATTTAATGTCCATCCTTTGAATATCATACTTGTATTGATTCGTGGTAATTTCCAACCCTCAATAAAACAGTGAAATCGATCAAGGAGCGCTGATTCTCTGAATTCCTTAGGCAGATTATCAAAATATTTATTAGTTATTGGCTGTCGATCTTGAGATAATGGTATATTGCCCATAAGCATAAGCCCACATTCCGATGAAAATTCTTGATTATCAATTGTTGTCTTACCGCTCTCCAAATATGACTTCAAGGCTGCTTGAATTTCAAGGGGTTCTTGAAATTCTATAGTCTGAATCTCATCAAATGCAAGGAAATCATGATTTTTCATTATGCCATTCTGTTGTTTCTGCTTATCCCAAAACAATTTAGCACGAGTCACCTTTCCTCCACTGACCAACCATCCATATTTGGATAGGTTTCCAAACACATACGATTTACCAGTTCCTTTAGGAGCCAACTCAATAGCATTAAGTCGTGGTTCTACAAATATTAACAGACGTGTCAAGAATTCCAGTTTCTGCGTCAATCCATCAAATCCATCTGGATCATATTCCATTGCAGAGATTAGCACATCAATCCATTCTTCCGTACTGAATCTCTTTCGTGCATTAACCAAATAATTGATATCTACCGAGCTATATGGCTTAAACGGTTTATAATCGACCATTTCCACATGAAATTTCTTACCAACATCATCCGGCAAAAGACAAATCTTGATAATACCCCATTTTTCTCCATCCGATAGATCTGCTGCATGCGCACCACAAACATGATCCGGAATCTGACCCTCTGTTAATTTTATCCCCATATCTGGAATAGAGAAGCGTTTTACGTTTCTGACCAAATCAATATTAATGATAAAACGACAAAGCAATGTCAGATCCCTGCCTGATTTCAATGCGGTCTTTACCATAGAAGGATCTTTAGGTATAACCAGATCGAGAAAAGATGTCAAACCAACTACATTTACATCTCCATTAGAGTCAATATATCGTTTCAATAAAAAATCCTTTACAAAGGAAGGCAAATTGCGTCCGGTAAATAGCGAATTTGTCTTCTCCGGATTCTTATATATCGACATAGCCGTGAAGTTTTCTCTTATTTTTATGCACAGTTCTTCATTCATAACAACCCAAAATCTGCAAATAAATCATTTTCTTCAGTGCCGGTATTAACCTGAATTTTTTTTGTTTCTCCGATATTACCCACCCAAAGAGTGAAATCGAAATCTCCGGCTTTCAAATCAATAGGTTCACTATCAAATAGACTACCTTTGATATTTCTAACATTATAGTGTCTACCTCCATATTCTATATTAATACAATCTAATGGTGAAACACCTGTAATATTCAGATGAACCACTGGATCTACTCCTGATATTTCATCCTGCAAGAATATAGCTTTCCACGTCTTAGAATTAGCACAGGATGAAATTATCAATATCGGCACCAGGACTTCCTCTGGCGTACATCCGCCATGTGAGCCTAACCCGGATGATATCTTGTTCCCTAAAGATTTATGATTTAGAGCACACGCTATTTCCAATGAATCCAACAGATGATAATTATCATCCTTAGTAGCGATTCCTGAGGTTCTTACTGCATAACGTCCGCCATGACAATAATCAAAACCGACAAAATGAAGTCCCGACTGTTTTTGAGGAAGGTATGATAATCCATGATCTGATACTATTGCAATTTTCTTACCTGCATACAGATTTAGTATCTCATTTATCACTTTCCTCATCATTTCAAGTTCCGCCACGATATTAGATGGATAAGTATTGGTATTCTTATGCGCCAATTCGTCTATATCACCAATCTTCACAAACTCTGCACCACCATCCTGAAGTTTTTCAAGGTCTCGTTTATTGATTTCTGTAATTGTCGGAAGAAAAGCGTGAGCTATCTTCACATCATTAAGATATACATGGTCTTTCTCGCGTTCAGCAACGAGATGAGCGATAAATGGTATCCAATCTATTCCAAGACCATCAATCCAATAAAATATATCGATGTCCTCCCTACTTGACAGGATACTTCGTGTAGTCTTAAAACAATTATACCAACTCAGGAAGCTGGCTTCATTAGCATTATATTTCTTAATGTCAGCATCTACTACATCAGTATATTTATCTGCAATTTTTGCTTTCTTATAATGATCAATGTAATCAAGTGCCCAAATTTGCGATGCGTCAATAGTGCCAATTGAAGGAGCCATATATGAATAAAGTTCCGGATAGAATGCCTTAACATCATCCCTACTTATTTTATCTTCACCCAACCAAATAATCGCCAATTCTTTTTCTTTCACCGAAATCGGACTAAACAGCGATGACGCAAATATATATCCAGACTCCTGTGCCACATTCTCAAGTTTGGAAATCAGTTTATGCTGAACATTCTCCGGCAACACCACTGAACGCTTGGCTGCCTCCGACAGACAATAGCTACGAACATACATTTCTGACGAATCAGAAGGGAACTCAAGAGCAATCACTGAAAATAGCTCCCTATTCGAGAAATCGGATGCCTTTGCCACAACACGTCTCATGTAGTCATTTTCACCAAAACTTTTTTTCATAATGTTGGTAAGCAGCCATCTACTGAACCCATCATCATACTCAAACCATAATTTAATGAATGTCTTATAATTGCCTATTGTATTTACAGAAAAATAACCGGCAAACATATCATCAATATCAAAGTTTGTATTAAGATCTATCTCTTCCGCCAGACGATGCCAATATGCTTCATCTTGCGGTCGATACTCCAACCCTGACATTTTTAGGTTCAAACCTCGCGTAAGAAAATCGTAAACATTGTCACAAATACAATACGTAAATGCATTATCCGGCTGAGCATATTCCGCATTTGGATAAATTGCCTTAGACATACAGATAATCTCACGTTTGTTTTGGGAATCAACGTCCTTCCAATAATCAAGCCAATCAAGCATGTTGCTTTTGACAGTGTATTTCTCAGATAAATTTTTCACGCCATAGAGAGTGCCTGGAGTTACTATCAGATGATAAGCTGAATCTTCCGAATTTGATGGCATATACCATATAATGATTTGGCAATCATTATAGAACGCCGACATCTTACCCTCCAATCCAACTATTGGCAAATATATCCGCTGCTGTTTTTCCCACCCGACATCTGTCGTCTCGATAGTCTTTAAGGTATTTATAAAAGTGTCAAATTCCTTATGGCTATTATTATCATAGAAACGTGCTAATTCTGAAAATGGAGTGATTATCATATCTTTGCCATTAAGAGAATTGATAAACATCTCCATTTTTTGGGCCAGTTCTTGATGCCGGATTATCACGTCAGGATAATCCGGATCAAACCAATCTTGAATATATTTAACCTTAACTCCATTTTCCTGCACCATACTTTTAGTAAAGCGATAGGAATCAACGAAATTATCAAAAAGGACAAAGCGTATCGGATAACGCCTAAGAGTAGACGAATTAATCCCATCTGCCTGCTTGTCATTTCTGACAAAATCAAGCAATGTTGCCATATCTTTAAACTCAGTGTACATATTTCAATAATATACTAAGTATATGATCACTTTCAAATTCACATAACTTCTTAATTGCTTCCCTTAAAGACTCAGCATCAATATTTTCAATACGTCTCTTTGCCTCTTCTCTCAATTCGGAGCAATTATCAGCCGACAATGATCCATTTTGTACTATAGTTGAAATCTCCTTACTAGTTACATTATTGATTTCACTGTCAATGCTTCTGACGCTTCTGGCTGCACAACTAAAATTATTATTGTCCTGATTGCCATAACTTTCCTCAAAATCGTTTGATTGTCTGGAGTTCATGGATTTCTCCAATCGCCAATTCTTCACTTGATCTTTGACTTCCTTCTCTGACCAACGCCCAATCTCACTTTGAAGATGTTTCTTCAGATAGGCATACACCTCATCCGTCTCCTCATCCTGCACCTTAACGATATCATCTTGCTTTATATATGCAATAAATCCATCCTTAAAAATACGTGGAGCATCTACAAGAAACACACTGAATTCTATTTCAAGTTGCTTTATAGCTTTTGCTGTTGAACTTATCAACTCCTGATTGGCTAAACCATTAGGATCACACACCTTTACAATATTATCAATCAAAGATGCGATACTATCATCACATGCCGGATTATATTTCACAGACCAAAGCGGATACCCCTTCTGATTGGCATATTCAAGTATCGCCCAACGGGCATCAGTAAGACTGGTCACATCCTTATATCCGGGAAGAGTCCTCAGTTTGAATATATTGATAAAACGCCTGCATAAATCACCAGACTCCTTCGATTCAAACATTAGATTCAGTTTATTACTCCTCTTCCCTGTTTCCCATGATTTAAAAAGTTCCACCACATCATCTACTATATGGCGACTCTCACGAGGTTTTCCGCTTGTATCAAATATCTGCTTGACATAACGGCGCATAGCATACGCCACCATTGCCATGCCGGCATAGGATTGATAAAGTCCATAAGGAGACTTCGACAACGCCTCAAGTTGCTCCCCTAAATTAAATTCCTGATTCTTACGAATTTTTCCAAATACTCCTTCAATATAATCGCATACCAATTTCACAGGATGCTTAGAATCCACATCCTCCTTCAGTTCCATGTTCTGATCCACACTGTCTTGAAAAAGAATGTCCACATGCTTGCCCTGACCTTGTATCTTTGCCAATACCTCATCTTTTGTATTAAACTGCAGTATGGCATCGACAGTAGATTTCACAGACGACTTTTGCCAATTGGTTTTCGTAGATTTTGCCTTAATCATGAGCAAGGATTCAGGTCCGCAGGTAAATACGAGTGGGGCAATCGTATTGTTGACGGTTGATACCAATCTCAAGACAGAAGCGGTGTCCTCTTCCCCATTTATATAATATGTGAAACTGCCGCCCCTTATCCCTGCAATCCAATTCTTGACCAACTTTTTGGCATTATTAGAATAAGTTTCTTGTTGCTTATCCAATCCATGACGTTGTGCACACGTGGAATTTGCCATAAAGTCTATAAACCGATCATAATTCGGCTGCTCCAATGTCTTGTCAAACACAACAAAAAGAACATTCTTAAATCGGTCATTACGACATTCCCTATGAGCCATGGATTTAAGGAAATTCAATTCATCGAAATTTCTCGCCACAAGAACAGCAATATATAGTTCATACCCCTTGGATTGCCTCTTTCCATTCTCAATCTTAGTAATGAGTGTGTATTCATTACTTTGACGACTAAACACATCTAATTTGAATGGTCGGAAAATATTAGCCCAATTATTGTTGAATTCTAAAATCGCAGTGTCTGCAAACTTTGCCACCTGATCTGTAAATTTGAAGATACCGGTAGTCAACTCACTTTTTATTCTCTCAATCTCATCAGCCGGAAGAGCAGAGAACTGAATGGAAAAAATGCCACCAGGTAGACGCTGAATAATATTCTTTACATTAAAGAAATTAAGAATCTCATCAATCTGTGGCTCTATCTTTGTGCCGATAAATAAATTCTTTATATTGATTTCTGAAGGCACAACAGTGTCACTCCCGGCAATATTATTGAGGGCATTCAGCAAAAGTATACCTTTAAAAACGGCTGCATATTCATCACCCTCATGCTCAACTATCTTATGACATGAGTTATAACGTTCCAATACTGCGCCGAACTTCGTTTGATCCTCATTAAATGCACTCATCACATAATCCCACAAATAATCTGGTGTAATCGTAGAATAATTCTGATATGCATTTTCATCTTGGAAAAAATTCCTTACAGCATCGCAAGCCAAAAACTCAAAAACACTTCGGCTCGAACTTCCTGCTTCACGTGCATAATATGTAGCAAGATTTGCAGCAGAGGGATGCAAGGGATATAACTTCTGAAGGTCCTTCTTAGTCTCTTCTATCTGATTAGATGTGGATGAGAATATTTCGAGCAAATCGGCATGAGAATGAAAAAATTCATTCACCAATTTGGCATGCCGGTCGCTATCTACAATCTGAAACTTACGCGACATAATTTTAAAAGCAGAGACAGGCTCCATATTATACGTCACGTAATGATAACGACCGATTGTCTGTGAACGCTTCTCTTCATTAAGCAGATTCAATGCCGAGGGATGAGAAATAAACAAGAAATAACTGTCATTACGGTCGCTCATCATAGCTTCCGACACTTCCTGAAGTTTACCAAGCAAACTTTCTCCAATAGCCGATTTACATATATTTGTAAATTCATCCCAAATTATAAGAAGTCCGTCATACACACCACCTTCTCGTAATTTATTCTGAACTTCTATTATCCATTTTGCCAAGTTTTTATTTTCAAGCGGTATATTCAGACGTGATTCCCGCAAAGCATCGTTCACACAATCAAATACACCTACCGATGAATTAGACAATTCAAGACGCAGTTTTCTTAAATCTGGTGCCACCGACTGAAGTTTCGGACTTTTGCTCAGCAGTAACTCCCACATTTCCGGTTCTTGGTCTATGTGTTCCACATAACTGTCAAAATCAGTTTTCACAACGATTTCAATCCCTGCCTCTTTCAAAGCCGACTTAATCTCACTTTGAAGCTGCAAAGAAAGATCTGTCTCATACGAGATTCTTTGCTGACCATAAAGTTTTATCGGGAACAATCTTTTTTGTTGACGTAAGGATAAAAGATTGGTACGCAATACATCAAACTTTGGGTCACCATATTCTTCCTTAATATAATCCTGTATGCTCTCCACTGTGTCACAAAGCAAATGCTGCAACACAGCTCCAGCATGAGATTTTCCGGAGCCATAAGTACCGGCAATCCATATAGGCTTATGATTGTCAGAATCGTTATTAAATACCGCTTTTATTGTCTTATCAAGCAATCCGTTAAACTGTTCATTCGCAATAAAAGTCTTCCAATCATCAGGCTTCTCTTCCCGAATACTGTATACTGTCCGTGACTTACTAAGTGTGATTATATCGTTGTATTTCGTTGCCATTTTATTTATTTTTTAAATAAAAAGCTATTATCGTTTTTTTTATATCACTTCTAAAAACTGGATCTTGCAATAAAGCCCATAAATCTGCATCAAGAAACGAATAATCAAAATTGTCTCTTAGATATTTTCCTGATGGAGAATGAGCCTTCGGCGAACTTTTAAAAGGTATTCCTTTCCATTTTATATCATAAAACGTTTCACTTCTAAGATGTAAAAGTGGCAATAAGATAGGCGTTGGCTTATTATGAGGTTCGTTCATAATACAAATCCGCATATAAATATCTTCAAGATCTTTATTGGGATAGCATATCTTATTCTCTTCCAAAACTCCGTTTGATATAGCATCAATTATTGCAAGTACAAAATAAGGCTTTGCATTCTTAATACATCCGTGTGAATTACCTCGTTTTATTTTAGTTATCTCAACAAGATAGAAATTTCTTTTAAGTTGATTCATTATACTTGCAAGAGAGTTTTCAATACCATAACTGGAGAAAGATCGTCACGGAGTGTAATATTATCGAGCCCCATATTTAATTCAGCAACCAAAACTCTATTTACTTTAGAGTTTAAAGAACGTAATGTGTTTTCAAAATCATTCCTTAATAAATTAAACTCTTTTTGCGGACCACCTGCAGCATCCTGCTTATATAAGTCAAATATACGCAGAGAGAATATTTTACGAGATACCGCATATTTATAAAGAGAGTAAGCCAATGCCTCACAACTGATATCTTTATATGTCTCTCTTTTAAACGTATCTTTGGAGATTTCTTCATATTGTCTCAAAACAGAGCCGATTGGAGATTCTTTTAAAGTTCTTCTTAATTGATATACTGCATTATGAACTGTTTTTTCTTTATATGCCCCATATTGTTCTTTAATCATTCCTTCAAGTCCTTTTTGAGAACAATTAGTATCAATCGATATATTCTTTGTATACCAATTTACAATAAAAGAATTATATGAAAGATTAATCCATACTATTTCCCATATCAAATTCGGATAATTTACCATTATCTCTTGATTAGAGAGCAATTTAGCTAGTTCTGTAGCATTATTGTTTTCATCTATAATTTCAGCATCTCTAAGCCATGCTTTTAAAGATGGTATCTGATAATTCTCATTTAATCCATGATTGCTCATCCAATAAGCATCAAGATTGTTCAAATAATCATTAAGCCATTCCTCTCTTAATCCAAAATTTTTATAACGATCTATGTTACTTGTTTTTTTATTCATTTTAATTCCGGTTGTTAAGTATAATGAATTAGCCGCGATGCAACCTTTTTCATGAAAATTCAAACATCTATGACATTGAATACACTTAGCCTTATCCACATACACTTTTGGATATATATGAAGTGCACCAGTGGGACATTCAACCTCACATGTTTCACATTGGATACAATAAACGGCTTTAAAAAGCACACGTTTAATTAATCCCATGATAATAATATCTGTGATATTTTTAATTTCAAGCGTATACTTTCCTTTATTCTCTATCAAAGAAAATTTATATGTTTCATCTTTAATCCTTATTTCTCCTATTGTACTACTTCCATCTATACTTGTTGTATAGTTTCCCAGTGTTTGAAAAAATGTCAGTATCGGATATTTAGGATTCTGTATTACCGCAATAAGATTTGATTCATAATTTTTAAATTCTATAAACGAATCCTGATCAACCAAATTTCCACTTGCACGGCGTTTCCATCCTCCTTGGCTAATATATTCCTTAATATCCTTTACTCCTCCTTTTTTAGCGTAACTTTCTATTCTACTTAGAAAAGGCCTAACATTTTCCCTATAATGAATATTTGCAATTCTCTCATTCCATTCATTTGCAAATGGACAAACCAAACACCCAACACGAGTCATTCCTTGGCGATATGCTGGATTTATAGGCAATTTATATTTAAATAAATATAAGAAAATTTCAGAAGTGCTCCAATAAAGAATTGGTCGGACATTAATTACTGTATCATGTTTAACCCCCTTTCCAATTCTGTTATATCCGGAACGTCTCGTACTTTCTTCCGCACGCACGCCATCAAATGTCAGGACCCTTGCCTGCTTATTATTTTCAGTCTTCAACATCCTATATAATGGTCCTGTCTTCATGACAGCACAACACCAACGATGCGTATCACTTGGAGTACCAATCTTATCCCAATAGCTTAATACACTGGCATGATTTCTTGCTATTGAAAATTTCAATTCGGGGTACATTGACTGATAATACTCCGTAATTTCTTCATACAGATTTAACGATGGTGGCAACTCATAACCCGTATCACTATATATTACCTCAAAATCCTGAGGAGGAATCGCCCGCGTACAAAGGTCAAGCACCACCTGTGAATCCTTTCCTCCAGAAAATGAAGCCAGAAACTTATCTATTCTTGTGGTTTGATATACCTTCTTCCCTTCTTTCTTTGCTTGCTCCAAAGGCATCACATCAAAACTGTTACAATCCTCTTTTACAATTGCCATCTTTTGCTTTGCCTTCCTCTCAGCAACCTCCGCAAGTCGCTCAAAATCAAGAGAATTAGCTTTCGATTCCTTTGCTATTTTCTTAGCAGATGAATACATAAGATACGTATCTCTTATGAACTCAATTGCCTCACTCTCGATTACAAACATATAATCTCGATTACGCTCCAACATTGCTGCCACGTCAACAGGCTTCAACTTCATCTGATCACAGCCGTCACTAAATACAATTGTTGGAGAATCATATATATTTGCCCCTTGCGCTTCAAAAACCATTTCTCCACGGTAATAATATTGCTTATTACAAGCCCATAGCAACGGTGCCTCTGACTCAGGATATGACCATCCTAAGTCTTTCAATTTTAACAGATCAAGTTCCTCATAGAATACAGGACGTGGAGATACACTTAACGTCTCTTTCGTAATATGACGCTTTAGAATAACTCCACCACTTTTTTTATCCCATTCTATTTTAAACATTTCACTCGCAGTTAGTTAATAATACACTCTTCCGAAGAGATTTAAATGAATTGAAACACGCTTATTATTAGATAGATATAAATGCTAAATATTTTATTTGCTAAACAAGCCAATAATTAACAAATATAGATTGAATAAAAAATAGAATTTAATTGTGTGATTTTTAAGAAAAATTTTATAACTTTACACTTGATAAAGTATCTCTTCGGAAGAGATTTTGATAATTGCTAAACAAAAATTGCCTCAGACTATGACGTTATCTGAGGCATTGATGTCATTATATCCTTTGTGAGACCTTGCTGACTTACATAAAACAATACCGACAGAATCAAGGGTCAGGAAAATCTCCAAATCGTCAGTCGTAACTGACGATTTAATCGGACGATGAAGTTGTGCATACAATGATTCGTAATCAGTAGTTTAATCACCACTAATTTAGCACTTAATCACCTTCTCTCTACTCTCACTTGTTTCATCCGTTTCACTTGTTTCGCTTGTTTCGCTTGTTTCAGGTGAAACAGGTGAAACAAGTGAAACAAACGAAACAGGTTGAGTTTTACGGACGTCGGTTGACTTTTCGATCGTCATCACTGAACCGGGTTGACTACGGCAGTATGATGTCTGCACAAAGAAATAAAAGAATTAAAAGAAATCCATTTATTCTCAAATGAAGTTGCCTAAAATTAATTAAATCAAAAATAATTTCTTTTTTTTTCTTTCTTTTCTTTGTGTTACCTTACGATATAGCTAATAACGCTTCTTTGTGGAATGGATTCATCTGATTCAGGTGATTCATAGTGATTCATAGTGATTCAGGTGAATCGGGGCGTAGTCGGAAAATATCAAGGTCGGATAATGGGTGGGGATAGTTTCAAAATAACACTGCTGAAAGATCCCTTATGTCTAACTTTGCAGCATCAAATGGTGCGCTACGATGCGCTACGCGCAATGTGACAGGTAACAGGTAACAAGTGACAGGTGGTCTTCATCCCTATCAGAAGGAGTGAAGAGGGATGTCGTATATAAAAAGTAACCTTTTATATTCTAATTGCACCCACAATCATTACCTTGATATCAAGTCTATAGCACATCTTGATCTCAAACCAATAACTCACATTGATATCAAGTCTTTCTCCCCTTGATAGAAGTTCCTCTACGCGGCTATATTTTGACAGATGCCGTTCATCCGAATCATATATTACTGAGCAATTTCTTGACCTTATCAACCGCCATATTCGCAATCATGGCAATCTGTTCTATCGGTAAACCGGCTTTCATCATATTGACAATCATCTCAACTTTTCCTTCCTCTCGTCCTTCTGCCTTAGCGTAAGAGAGTTGACCGACTATATCTCGGTAGGCCTTCAGATCTGCATCATAATCCATCTTATCTTCGTCACTCAGATTCGCATAGGAGGCCACCGATGACAACCGGTGGAAAAGTCTATCCTTTTGTGTGAATGGCATTGTCTCCATAGTACTCATGTTGTTAAATATGTAAAACCACTGATCTATCTTCTCTCTACATTCCTCCGGTTTATTCTTACCGAATAACGGAAGCTGTATGAATATGTAACGTTGCTTGTCGCTGATCGGCTGGTGTGTCCGGAGGTCACACAACGCGGCATCTATCCTGAACTCATCCTTAAATTGTTCAAGACAGAAATTCATGAACGAGATGATGTATATCGGCTCAAACTCATACAGCCAGTCCGACCCTACCTCTCCCTGATCAACTATCGCCTTTGAAGCATAATATACCATTCGGTCAATGTAATAATTCTGGCTGCTGTTCTGCATCTCGACTGTGAAGCGTTTACCGTTTGTTGTCTGATAGTGGATGTCATAGATCACACCCCTCTCCCTCTTACGTCTCCGACTCTTCTCCTTGTCAAGATACTGAAGGTCGATAATCGTGTCAAATCCCGGCTCATCCTTCAACAGGTTGTTGAGGAAATCTATAAGGAAGTCCTTCGACTCCTCTCGTCCGAAGATATACTTGAAACCGAAATCGGTCATCGGATTGATATAGGTAGACATGGCATTCTGTTTTGGTTTCCACAAAAATAGACATTAAAATCCATTTGCGCAAACTTTTACCATAGTTTTTTAGCACTTAATCACCTTCTCTATTCTCTCTCTTGTTTCATCCGTTTCACTTGTTTCATCTGTTTCGCTTGTTTCACTTGTTTCAGGTGAAACAGGTGAAACAAGCGAAACAGCTTGAGTTTTCCGGATGTCGGTTGACTTTTCGATCGTTATAACTGAACCGGGTTGACTACAGCAGTGTAATGTTTTCTTTTTCTCTCTATTTTTTGAAAATCGATAAATTTCTTTTTATTCTTTCTTTTCTTTGTGATAACATCACCATGACAAAAGCTCATATCCAGCACACCCATGACGTGACGCTCCCTAATACGCTACATTATTGCCATGGCTTGTATAAGCCGGTTTGAGCCAATGAACAAATAATTTTGAGCCGAAGGACAAATAGGATTACAAATTTTTGATGTAATTTTGCACTCGGAATAAAACAAACAGATTATTGAAGTTATCTAATCTTCATTATACCGATCATGAAGCGATATATGCTTCTTTAATAATACCTATCATGGAGATAATCAGAAATAAAGAATTTGGAGGGGAACGCCCACTTTATTGCAAGCATGGTCTGCGTTTGGAGAATGTGACCATCCACGTCGGCGAATCCAGTATCAAGGAGGGTTCCGATATTGAAGCGGTGAATTGCACGTTTGAAGGGAAATATGTGTTTTGGGAAGTGAATAATTTCTCTGTCAAGAATTGTTATTTCGCTGAAAGCGCACGCTCAAGCCTCTGGTATTCCCGCAATTGCCGCATGATCGACTGCAAAGTGGATGCTCCCAAACTGTTCAGAAGGATGACAGGCATATACGTGGAGAACACTGACTTCCCCAACGGGGAGCAATTCCTATGGGACTGCAAGGATATCGTGCTCAAAAACGTGAGCATCGACAAGTGTGACTACGTGTTCATGCACTCCGAGAACATCAAGATAGAGAATTACCGTCAGGACGGAAACTATGGTTTCCAGTATGCCAAGAACGTGGAGATACACAACGCTGTGATAAATTCTAAGGATGCCTTCTGGGAGGCGGAGAATGTCACCATCTATGATTCAGAAATCAATGGCGAATATCTCGGCTGGTATGGTAAGAACCTTCGTTTCGTCCGCTGCCATCTCACAGGCGAACAGCTACTCTGCTACGTCAACGGGCTAATCCTTGAGGACTGTACATTTGGTGAGGATGCAAACCTTCTCTTTGAATACAGCTCCCTGAAAGCCACTGTGAAAGGGCACATCACAAGCGTGAAGAATCCAACCTCCGGTGAACTGACAGCTGACTCTATCGGTGAAATTATCATTGACGACAACATTAAATCCCCCGCAAATTGCAAAATTACAGTTTTGACGAAATAATTGACCGTCGCAAATCAAATTCTTATAAGTGGGACACCCCAACAGATGAGGAGACGCTCCCCATGTGGGTGGCAGACATGGATTTCAGGACTGCTCCATGCATAATTGAGTCGCTGAGACGTCGTGTTGAGCACGGCGTTTTCGGCTATACTAAGGTGCCTGCCGATTATTACAAGGCAATAGTCGACTGGTTTATGCGAAGGCATGACTGGGCAATAAATCCCGAACACATAATCTACACGTCGGGAGTGGTGCCGGCATTGTCTGCCATTATAAAAGGTTTGACTCGCCCCGGCGACAAGGTGATCGTACAGACCCCCGCCTACAACTGTTTCTTCTCCTCTATTAGAAACAACGGCTGCCTGCTCGCTGCCAACGAACTGACATATCACAGCGACGGGAGATATACCATCGACTTTGAGAATCTGGAACAACTTTCTCATGATGCCTCGCTCATGATACTCTGCAATCCTCATAATCCTGCCGGAAGGGTGTGGAAACGTGAGGAATTGGCTCGCATAGCCGAGATCTGCCGACGCAACAACGTGATTGTGGTGGCTGACGAGATTCATTGCGAACTGACATATCCCGGACATGACTACATCCCCTTTGCCTCCGTGGCTGAGGAAGTGGGGGTAGCGTATGTCGTGACAAACTCGCCAAGTAAGGCATTCAATACTGCCGGACTACAGATTGCAAATATCATCACTCCGGATGCCGCCATGAGATCAAGGATTGACCGTGCAATCAACGACAATGAGGTGTGCGATGTCAATCCGTTCGGTGTGGTCGGACTGATTGCCGCATACAACGACGGGGAGATATGGCTTGACGACCTGAAAGCATACCTGCATACCAACTATCTATATGCCCGAAACTTTTTCAGAGAGAAGCTACCCCGTTTCACGGTATCCCCGCTTGAAGGGACATACCTTCTATGGGTGAACTGTTCGCCTACCGGCTTGGATTCCGATGAGATATGCCGCAGGCTTGAAGAGGACGGGAAGGTGATGTTGTCGCCGGGTAGCATATACGGCAAAGGTGGAGAACATTTCATACGTATCAATCTCGCTTGTCCGAGGAAAATCCTTAAGGAGGGTCTTTCGCGGATAGAGAAAGTATTGTCGCAGCTTGTGCCATGAAAGTGAATGACACCCGCGACGGTCTTCTCGCAATGATACGCGACGGGAAACCGATGAGCCTGCGGCAACAGCTGCGACTCACAGCCGTATTAAGTTTCCCGGCTATCGTGGCGCAGTTATCCACTATCGTAATGCAATATATCGATGCAGCCATGGTGGGTTCGCTCGGTGCCGAATCATCCGCATCAATCGGACTTATGGCATCCTCCACTTGGCTATTCTGGGGACTCTGCTCTGCCGCCGCCACCGGATTCTCCGTGCAGGTTGCAAACAGAATCGGCGCAAACGACAAGAAGAGTGCCCAGGCTGTCTTGAAACAATCAATAGTTCCGTCGCTAATATTCAGCATCATACTATGCCTGATCGGAATAGCCATCTGCAATCATCTACCCCTCTGGCTGGGGGCGGAAGAGGAGATTGCCCGACCTGCCTCGGTATATTTCATGATATTTGTGGCGTCACTCCCGATGCTACAGATAAGTTTTCTTGCCGGGGCCATGCTGAGATGTTCGGGCAACACCCTTTTTCCCGGCATTGTCAACGTGGTGATGTGCGTGCTTGACGTCATATTCAACGCGTTTCTGATTTTCCCCACGCGAGAAATCTTCATCGGCGGCAGCAGCGTGACCCTCCCCGGTGCTGGGCTGGGGGTGGCAGGTGCCGCCCTCGGTACGGCACTTGCGGAAGTCGTGGCTGGCACGGTGATGATGGTGTATCTCTGGAGATGCAATAAGGAGCTGAACCTGAAGGGATGCACTGCAAGTTTCCGCACCTCAAAGGAGTGTCTTAAACGTGCATTCAAAATCAGCACTCCCCTATGTGGCGAGCATTTTCTACTCTGTGGCGCACAGGTGCTTATCACTGCGATTGTCGCGCCTTTGGGCACTGTGGCTATCGCGGCAAACGCTTTCGCCGTGACTGCCGAAAGTTTCTGCTATATGCCCGGATATGGCATTTGTGAGGCTGCCACCACTCTTGTGGGTCAGAGTCTGGGTGCCGCCAGGAAGAAGCTTGCCGTGAGTTTTGCAAGGATTACGGTCACATCCGGTATTGTCGTGATGACTGTGATGGGCATTGTGATGTATTTTGCCGCACCTCTGATGATGGGGGTGATAACTCCTGTGAAAGAGATCTGCGATGCCGGCGTGGAAGTGCTGCGCATTGAGGCGTATGCCGAACCGATGTTTGCCGCCTCCATCGTGGCATACGGTGTATTCATCGGTGCCGGCGACACCCTTATACCAGCCTGCATGAACCTCGGCAGTATATGGGTGGTGCGTATCAGTCTCGCCGCATTTCTTGCCCCCACAATGGGATTGCGTGGCGTGTGGATAGCAATGGCGATCGAGCTTTGCTTCCGTGGCATAATCTTCCTCTGGCGTCTTCGCACCGACTCATGGATGCACGTCAATAAAGACGTATTCGGTAAGTAATCTGACCATCAGAAATTTTTCTCACACAATTACGCTTATATGTGAAACAAATTTATTATATTTGCCGTTGAAAAATAAAGACCTTTTATGAACGAAGCTGAACTCATACTATTCGACCAGTCGGAAAATTGCACCGTCTATTCCATCCGCTTCCTTACTGACGAAGACAGTGAGGTTGAAAAATTCTATGCAAAATTCAAAGAGTCATCAAAATACAACGAAGACTTTGAGCGTATAATTAATGTCTTGATGGGGATGCTTGACAACGGTGCTCTTGAACGCTTTTTCAGATATGAAGGCAAAATGAGCGATAGAGTTGTCGCCCTTCCTGTCCTTAAATCAAAATTACGTTTGTATTGTCTTCGACTGTCTGACAAGATTATCGTTGTTGGCAACGGAGGAGTCAAAGACACTCGTACATATGAGGAAAGTGATGAATTAAGGGGTTACGTTCTCTCACTCCAGCAGTTAGACAAGTTGCTGAGAGAAGGAGTACATGACGGCACAATCGCAATCACAGAGAATAAGATAGAAACTGATAAAACTTTTGAATTATGAGAACCACCAAAATATCACTCAGAGAAATGGCGGCTGCATGCCGACCGGAAATCAAGGAAGAGGTGCGTCTCACCATGGGAGTTTCCAATCGTCTTGATGATTTGATGCATGAGAAAGGCATCTCAAAGATAGAACTGGCAAAGGCTCTTGACAAGCGACCCAGCGAAGTGACTCGGTGGCTCAGTGGTCAGCACAACTTCACGTTGCGCACAATCGCCCTCCTCTCAGCCTATTTCGGAACATCGCTTATTGACATAGCACGATAAACTATAATTCCGATAAGAGGTTATCATTGATGTGAAAGATTGGCGACATGACGTTAAAATTGAATATGGTTAATTATTAGTCAACCATATTCAATTTTAAATTTACTAATTTATAGAGGATTAGGCGCATTCAATTTCTCCACTAACTTGGTGGAGAAATTTATCGGAGTATCTGTCATATACTCCAACGATCCGTTGGAGTATTAATAACTACAAAATAAAATTAATAACGCGAGTTCGGGACATTCCTTATCCCAAACTCGCGTTATTAATAAACCATAAACCATTAGCCTATCGGCGTCATGTGGTAGCCGAGACGTTTCAGTTCAACTGCCACACCGAAATAGTAGAGCTGGTGGAGCGAACGTACATACGCATTGAATGCCTCCGGAGTGGCGGGTTCGAAATTCTCTTTTATCAACGCTTTATGCACGAGTGTGGCTGTATCCGCTACAAGTTTCGACACCTTCTCCTCTTCCTCCGGATTCAGTTTCAATATGTCGCGGCAGATATACTCATCCATATTGTCATAACCGCTACCTTTGGCAAGGACTGACGCATAGAGGTCTTCAAACTTCGAATACATCTCCCAATCCTCATCCCAGAATTTTGCAACCGCCATACCTATGAACATCATCCATCCGAGTGATACCGTAGGGTAATCTGCAAACTCCCTGACCCCGTCGGGAAGATACGACATGCATATCTTCTCCCATTTCTCCTCCATATCATGAGTCTCAGGAAGGACATTGTCAACTCCATCTTTCTGAAGCAGATAGACTGCTACAAGATCATGCAGCTGATTTTCAAACTTATCAAGATAATTAGTATCCATATATCTATAATTTTAATGAGTAATCATATCAAAGGGTATTGAGGCAATCCAATGTTTAGGCAACTTCAATACTCCAATGCAAAAATAAACCATTTATACGTATAAACAAAGTTTTGCATGGAGAGTTGAAGGATGAGAGGGAGAGTTTATGGGTTATAGTTGATAGTTGATAGTTTATGGTTGAGGGGTTATGGTTGAGAGTTGGGGATTAAAAGTAATTTTTTTAATTGAATCTTGAGATTACACACAATTTTACTAATTTTGCATAGAAGTAGTCTGACCATCGCAATGACGGTCAGATTACTTCATTATAATTCAGCTCAATTATAATTCAACTGAAGTTTCGCAAGCTGCACTTCAGTGGTTTAAAGTTTATAGTTTAAAGTTTAAGATTCACGAAAATCCACGAATCTTTTCATTATACAAAATTTAATGATCATAAACCATAAACATTAAACCTTAAACCATTTAAGTGAAGCAAGTTGGAAAACTTGCGAAACTTAAATAATTCAACTTACTTGCTATATGTCAGAAATAAAGAAATGGGACATCATTAAGTCGGAATATCTCATCCGACGACCATGGCTTACTGCAAGACGCGATTGTGTGAGATTGCCCGACGGCAGAATAAACGATGAGTTTTATGTGCTCGAATATCCGGATTGGGTCAACGTGATTGCCGTCACCACCGACGGCGATTTCGTAATGGTGGAGCAATACCGCCACGGACTCGGCGAGATACAGACGGAACTCTGCGCCGGAGTCGTCGAGGCGGGCGAACATCATCTCGATGCCGCAAAACGCGAATTGATGGAGGAGAGCGGTTTCGGTGGCGGCGAATGGAAGCTGCTGACAGTGTTGTCGGGCAACCCTTCCACCACAAACAATCTCACTTACTGCTATGTGGCTGAAGGCGTGTCGAGAATATCCACCCAGCATCTTGACTCCACGGAAGATGTAGCCGTCAGGATCATGACCCGTAAAGAGGTGGAGGATATGCTGCGGAAGGATCTGCTGAAACAATCGCTAATGGTAGCGCCGCTGATGAAATATCTCTATATGCCCGACCTTAGTGAATGAAACAGCAACTGAAGTATCACAACCTTACCATACAATAAATTTACCATAAATTATGATAAACGATATCCTCGCCCATAACCGCGAATTTATAGAAAACAAAGGTTATGAAAAATTCCTCACCGACAAATATCCGAATAAGAAGATAGCGATTGTCACTTGCATGGATACCCGCCTGGTGGAACTTCTACCCGCCGCCCTCGGCTTTAAGAATGGCGACGTCAAGATCATCAAGAATGCCGGAGGCACAATCACAAATCCCTTCGACAGCACAATGAGAAGTCTTCTGGTGGCAGTCTACGAACTCGGTGTCAATGAAATCATGATCATCGGGCACACATCATGCGGTGTGCAAGGCATGGACAGCCGTGAGATGCTACACATCATGAAGGAACGCGGTATTCCGGAAAGCAACATCAACTTGATGAAGCATTGCGGCATTGACCTCGACAACTGGCTCCATGGGTTTGACAGCACGGAGGATGCCATCAGGGAGACTGTAGACCTCGTTAGGAACCACCCTCTAATGGCAAAGGACATTGTGGTGAAAGGCTACATAATGGACTCCACCACCGGAGCACTGACACCATTATCTTGAATTGTTGATGGTTGATAGTTAATGGTTGATGGTTGATAGTTGATGATAAACCATAAACCATAAATCAATATCAGCAATTGCCCGATGATAACAGGTCGGCAACCTCTCCGGAGTATTGGCGACCGATGGGCAGTATCTGACCGTTTTTCAATTCCACTTCACGCTTGTTGAAACTGCGGACCTTCGACCGGCTTATTATATAGGAACGATGTATGCGGATGAAATCCTTCTCCGGCAACTGAGTTCCTATATTTTTTAATATCATCCGAGACACCGTGCAGACACCACCCTCGCGGAATATCTTCACGTATCCCTCCATCGCCTCCACATAGATGATCTCTTGCAAAGGGATGCTGACATTGTTGTATTCCTGCTTCACGACTATATGTCCGGATGAAATCTTATGATTCTCCGTCATCCCGAGCCGACGCAGTGCCTTGCTGAACGCGGTGCGGAAACGGGAGAATGCAAACGGCTTGTGCAGATAGTCGACGGCATCAAGCTCAAATCCTTCCATAGCATAATTCAGATATGCAGTCGTGAATATGAAGCACGTCGATTCCGGAAGACGCACGGCAATCTCCAGTCCTGACATATTTTCCATCTCTATGTCAAGAAACACGATGTCCGGTTCCTCCTCCAGCACGCATGCAAGCCCTTTCTCCGAGTCGGCAAACATCTTTATCTCAATGCCTCCGATGCGGGCACAAAACTTCTCTATTACCTCAAGTGCCAATGGTTCATCATCAATAGCGACACATCTTATTGTCCTCTCCATCACTCCTGTAGTATTCAAATTGTAAATTTCGGGTAAGTTGTATTATCATTGATTAACTATTCTATCTCGTTTCAATCCTAAAACCATCCTCAGACTGTAGATCCCATCCTCCTCCTTCACTTCAAGCAAATGGTTGCGCGGATAAAGCACGCTCAGACGCCCCCGGCAATTCTCTATGCCTATAGGCACGTCACTGCGGAATTTATCTGCCTGACGCATTATCTTGTTGCTCGTGGCAAACTCAAGCCTGCCATTGCGCAAATGAAGCCTTATGCTTATCACGCAGTCCTTGCTCGTGGATGACCCGTATTTGAAGGCATTCTCCACAAATGTGACCATCAGCATCGGAGGCACCGGCAAAAGACCGTCGTCAACATCACATTGCCATTCCACCTTCGTATGACTGTTGAGCCGGATCAGCTGAAGATCAATGTAATTGCGGATGTTCTCTATCTCCGAACGTATCGGGACTGTCTCCTTCTCAATCGCCACGTAGGTATATTTCAATATCTCCGTGAATTTTATGAAGGCATCCTCAGCCTTATCCGATGTGCCTATCACAAGACTGTAAAGGGAATTCAATGTATTGAATAGGAAATGCGGACTTATCTGTGCTTTAAACACAGCAAGCTCTGCCTTATCCCGTTCAGCCTCTATCCGCTTCTTCATAAGCATCTGTTCGTACAGGGTCTTGATAAACGATACACTCAGCGTGTATCCAAGCACCAGCGAGAACATAAGCCATAACGTGACCGACACTCCGAAATCACGCAACTCCGTCTGATAACGGCTCAGCACCGGCGTAACGAAATCCATCTCCGGCAACGGGTATAGCGACAACAGGTAGTTGCAACCCACCATACACGACAATGACAAGGCTATGACTCCCCATCGCTTCCGGAGGATCTGAACCGGTATATTGATCCACAATAAGAAAAAATAGCTGATATATAGAAAAAGGCATACCAGTGAGAAGAATATCGGCCATTGCGACATCCATGTGTGGGAAGGTCCCAGAAACACCAATAACGGCATAAATACGACACAGAAAAATATGTCGATTATTACCGATGTCTTACTCTCTATTGATTCCATTTTGCAAAATTAATACAGATATCTCTTTTTTACAACATCATGCACACTTTACTACAACATCATATATACATCATGCACAACATGGAATAACATTATGCACATTATGGGATAACATCATGCACACTATTTATTTTGTGCGTGATGTCAAAGCATGATGTGCATGATGTATCTGCTTGATGTCTGTGCTTGATGTATCGGTTTCACGTTTATTGACAAATTTGAGCTTTCTATTAACACATTCCAACTATATCTTGAATTATTGTTAATTTTGCGTTCGCAAATTCCTATTTATTATGAGGCTCATTACAATCATAATCATATTTATTCTTACTTTGCTACTTTCCTGTCGCAAAGAAGAGAGTAATATGGAAACGTCTCTTATGGAAGCCTCAAAACAAGAGCTTGCGGATGCCATTGAGGAAAGAGACCGCCTTATTGTGCTCGTAAAGGAGATTTCTGAAAACATTGAGGACGTAAAGGCAAATGAGAGTATATATCCATTCAGCAATAGCATTTATAATCAAAAAGATAGCAAGGATGGGATAATACTTGACCTGAACGCTATCCAAAAGACTCTTGCCCAGCGAAGAAGCAATATTTCCTCTTTGGAGAGGAATATTGAGATTTCCATATCGAAGTTCGACAGCTTGAAGAATGTAGTGAAGGCTTTGCGCTGGAGATTGGACTCGCAATCAACCACCGTGGCAAAACTAAAGAAAAATATTGCTTTGGATAAAGCCTCGATCGACTCTCTGAATAAGATAGTGGATTCTCTAAACTCGGAAATAAACGAGGCTCACAGACAATTGCAAATAGCTTCCTCTTCTTCATTGAATTTTGCCGACAGATTCAACACCTGTCATTTCGTAATTGCCGACAAGAAAGATCTGAAAAAGCATAAAATTATAGAATCGTCATTTCTCAGAAAAACAAAAGTGCTTGAAAATGATTTTGACATATCTTTTTTCACGAGTGCTGACAAAAGAACTCTAACCTGGATTGACCTTAAAGACCATGATGTCAAAATCCTTACAAAACATCCAAAAAATTCCTATGTGTTAACCAACGCGAACCGCAAAAGACTACTTCATATCACTAATCCGGAGCAATTCTGGAGCCTAACCAACTTTCTCGTAATTCAGACCAACTGAATTTTATCGGTTCGCAAGAAGAGAGGGATAATGCTTGTGCATTATCCCTCTCTTTACCATTAATAGACATCATGCACATCATGCTTTGACATTATGCACAATATAATTGATGTGCATGATGTCAAGGCTTGATGTGCTTGATGTATGTGATTATTCCGACAGTTCGCGCTTGATCTCATCAAGACGATCCATTGCTTCCGATGCGGGCACCGATAATTGGCGCGTAGACGTGACGACAGCTCCGGGGATGACAGATTCAAGCAACGTCTCCGCTGATGGAGTCTCCTTCAACTGTGAATATTCCTCAAAGGTGTAGCGCGTAAATTGGTAGCCCTTCCCTATTCCCTGACGATCGAGCCACCATCCGTCTACAAGCGGGACCGGTGCGGAACTCAGGCTTATATCCCCCGGGGCGGGATAATATGACAGCCTGCCATCCTTGCCAACCCTTACGGCAACATTATTGCTATAGTCGCCACTCATCTTGAATGCCGTAGCCTTTAGAACGAACGCCTGTGTGCCTCCACCTTTTACCTTAACGGTTTTCTCTATGGTATCAACACTTGCCGACGACATATCTCCTCCATCTTTTTTTATATTTTTATGGGAGCATCCTCCAATCATAAGAAGAATAAAAGCCCAAAATCCTACTTTTTTCATAGTTATTTCTTAAATTTTGTAAATTTTAATCCAATACAACCCCATTAACTTAAAATTATGTTAAAATTTAAAATATTTTTATGTTATATAGCATTGTTTTGAAAAATATTTTATAATTTTGCAGTGAGTTTTTCATGGTATTAGATTTTAAGGTTAACTGAAGATTGGTTGTCGTGAGACAATCAATTATTTTTTTATACCTACCCATACCATTTTCCCACATCACAATTTCACATAAACCCGCTTTTTCCACAACGGATAGCCGATAAGGAAGTTCATTGCCACATAGAGCAACGCATAGCATAATGAGACGAACTCTTTCATCGGGATGATGGAGCTGATGGTGTTGTAGAAAAATTCGCTCAATCCTATTCGTCCGAAGATTATCGCCATCAATTCGCTGCTGACATACAACAGCAATGCATTGCTACCGAACACCTTGAATATACGGCTGAACACTCCGTCGTAATGGTCTTTATCCACAAATTTCATTGTCAGTGCGAGAAGGAGTGCACAACTGCCCGACGTAACCAATGCGAAACTGGGGCTCCAGATATGCTTGTTGTATGGGTGGAAGAAATTCAGAAGGAAACCACAGACAATAAGCAGACTGCCTAATGTGAACACGGATACGATCTTATCGGATAATTCTTTCTCTCTACTGAATAATTTGGCACAATAGAAACCTAACAACGTGTTGACAAGTGCGCTTATGGTGCTCAGTAATCCTTCGGGGTCCACCGCCGACTTATGATACAGATGTGCATCTCCAAAAAGCGACTCATCCACTCGATACAGGATGTTGTCAGACGACACTTCGCTATATCCGTTGCCCAACACCAATATGACGGTATAGATTACAAGCAGCAATACCGAGAGTGGCAACGTAAGTCCGGGACGTCCGCAAAGGGAGAAGAGAGCAACGAGGAAATAGCATAACGCGATTCTTTGCAATACCGCCCAGAAACGTAATTCCCCAATCGACAGACCATCCCCCCAGATTGCCATATCAAACCAGTTGATCGCAACGCCAATCAGAAGCAGAATAACCGACCTCTTGACAATCTTGCCGAATGTCTGCCCAGTGAACTTAAAACCTCTTTTCCCCAAGGAGAGATAGAGCGACACGCCCATTATGAAGAGGAAAAAGGGAAATACAAAATCGCTTACCGACAAGCCGTTCCATGAAGCATGCTGCAACATTGGGAATGAACCGCCATAACCGTTGTTGACCAATATCATGCCTGCCACGGTCAACCCTCTGACAATATCAAGGGATTGTAGTCTTGCTGTTTTCATTTCGATTTAATTAAATAGTCTATCACTTCTTTTGAGATCTCTATCGCATCCCCTTCCGGAGACGCGCTGTATTCATTCTTGCGTAAGGTCCACGGCTCCTCCATGGCATACCAATCAATCTGCGGACCCGTGGGGAGAGCCATCGCAAACAATTCCGTCGAGGTCTTGTTGCTGTTCGGACCCTCACCGAGTCCGGAGGCATCCGGACGGGAGTTGCGCTCCATCTGCTCCGCAAGCGCATTGAAATAATGCTCCCATCGGGGATAATAGAAGTCACGCAGGAGCCCGTTCCATTCCTTATTGGCATAATCTCTCAGACCACCGGCATCCGCACATTCCCGATTGCCCCACGTGGTGACCTGCACCCGCGCATTCCATTCATACAGATCCTTCTCCTCCTCGCTCTCACCTCTCGAACGTGCCTGTTCGGTCCAATTGCCGAGCCGGAATTCCTTACGGCTTCCCAATACTCTGTCTTGCAGGAGCAGCATCTCAAGAAATCTGTCGGCATTCTTCCGGAAATCATTTTTTGAGAATGAATTATAGTCGGCTATCGTGGCAAGATATTGGCGGCGTCCCTGATCGGCGAGTGCCTGACGCACGATATCGACAAGATCATACTCAAAATTATTGTTACCGCGATATTTGTCGGCAACCGACACCATCTTCACCGCAGCCTCCAAAGTAGACGCCGGGTCATAATAATTGCGCATCTTCGACCAGCTCTTCACCTGAAAGTTGTTGAGCGACGGACGACCGCAGAATATGCTCTCGTGAGGTCCCTGCTGATTGTTGCCGGCTGGACAATTATATATGGTGCTACCGAGAAGTTGCCACACATCTATCAGCACCGGATCTGACGTGCCGTAGCGTGCCTTCACGTAATCCTTCAGCCAGTCCTCCTTCGTGATACGCTCATTGCGCCACGGAAGCTCACTCATCAGCTCAAACATAATCGGATTATTGCCCGATCCCTCCATTGTGAAGCCGAAGCCCTTCAGATTGCGTGCAAGGGGATTCCCCTTTGTCTGATAGAAATTATCTATAAGCTGATCCATGCGTCCGTGAAGACCGACATTCGCCCCGAAATTCTCCAGCATACAGAACACCCAGTCATGGTCGCCATAGCCATTCTCCCTTTTCCATACGGATGGTATGCCCCACATCGGACGACATTCTGAGAAGAGATCAAGTATAAGCAGGTCGCCGGGACGCAATGCGGCAAGCATCTCCGGACGCGGGTTCTCGGTCCAACCCTGCACCACCCATACGGCTTCCGGATTCTCCCTCTTCATAGCAGCCATGAGCCTACGTCCTGACTCAGCATAATCTATGCCGGCATCATCCTTGCTCTCATGGAAGGGATCAAGCGAATAATATTTTGACTTACCGTAAAGTCGGGTCAATTCCTTATAATACAGGTCGGCAATCTCATCAAACCTCGGATCGGTAGCCGACAGGTTGGACGGGCGCTGATAACCGTTCCATTTCCCGCCGTCGGTCACGTCAAGACCGAGACGCGAAGAGGCATCATGCGGCATCATACCGCAGTATCCGGGCAAGACAGGCGTCATGCCAAGCTCCTTCATTCTCGAAAGGATCTTGCGCTGAAGTTTCTCCTGTGCCTCATACCATGAGAGGGGCATAGGACCACCCCACCCTTCAAGGTTATTCATAGCCCACCATGCCACGAATGCCGGACCGGAAATAAACTCACCTATCTCCTTGTCGGTATATCCCAACTTCAGAAGCATGTTGCGCCAGACACTCTCCATTCCCACTATCGCCAACGGCATGTTGACGCCATGCAGTGCCATCCAGTCGATTTCACGCTCCCACTGCTCCCAATCCCAGAACGGCATTGAATAGGAGAACGTGCAATAGTTGAAGTCATATCTTTGCGTAAGATCAGTCTCACGTCGTTCGGGTAACGCGAGCTGCGGAAGTTTCTCCGGCAAACGAGCCGACATTCCGTTCCACGACAGATGTACGCCGGCATGATGTTTCAGATACCAGTTGACACCCACCGCGATATTAACCCAACTGTTGCCCCTGACAATCACCTTTCCGTTGCGGCTGTCAAGCTCAAAGAAATCCTTGTCAGACTTCACCAGTTCGGTCTTAAACTTTTTTGATGCACCCTTGTCGATTCGCTCCAACAGCTGATCCACCGGATTGGCAAATACCGGCATGACCAGCAACATGAGCAATGCAGATAAAATTATTCGTTTCATGGTTAAACTTATTACTTCATGGTTGACATTTATCAGTTGGTTTATTTGGAGTGTAACGTCTATGAAAAAAGTATGGACCTTCTCATTTTATGACTATTTTCCTGACGCTGCTCCCCTCTCTTATTATATACAGACCGGGAACGGATGATATATCCTTCATCTGCCATCGTCTGCCGGAAAGGTCGTAGACCTCAACCTCAGCCGTACCCGTCTCCATATCATGGTCATCAGCATCAATTGACGTTATTCCTGATGATTCCGATATTTCTGCGCTGAAGCGCACGATACCATCCTCTATCCGGATTCCGGAAAGCTCGACTCCGAGCGATGCTCCGTCCCACTGACGTAATGACGGGATTGTGGCATAGCCGAAGCTGACGGTATTACTTGAACCGGGGAAGGGGAAACCTTTCAGGTATTGCAGCGTATTGTGGCGTCCATCTGTCGCGCCATTTGCCTTGACAAGCTCCACGTGCTGATGCTGCTTGTCGTTGTTTACCTTATTGCCGGAAAATACCAACGGGACATAATCCACGTGCCACGCAAGCATTCCGGCAGCCGGAAGAGCCTTATCCCACCCTTTTAGCTGACGGTTCTCCAGAAGATAATATTCCGAATCCTTTGATGTGCGGAGTATTATCGCTCTGTTGCTCTCTTCAATATTCTCAATCTCATTCTCACCCTCTTCAATCTCGGAAGGCACAAGCCAATCGAGCGCGTAGCGTTCGTAGGCGGAATAATTCGGAGGGGTCAATCCGTTGTCGTTATATGATCCGTAATCCATCACGGAGTATTCCCACGGAGTCAATGGCGTATCCCTCTTTGATGAGTATGTTGCAGTCGGATAAAGGTCGGGTAGTCCGAGCACATGACTGAACTCATGCACAAATGTGCCTATTCCATCCGGACGCCGCAGATCGTCATACGTCTCATTAGAATATGCAAAACGGTCAATACGGACTCCATCAAGCGTAAAGGGTCGCTTACCTGCCTGTGTAAGAGTCCAGTTGCAAGGCCATAGGCTGTCGCTTTCATTTGAATCCGCCTCTCCGAGACCGGCATAGAAGATATAGACGTTATCAACGTACCCATCGCCATCCCTGTCATATTCAGAGAAATCTATCTCTGCGTCAAGCTTCTTGCACGCCTCTATGACCATGTCGGCACCACGCCTATCCATTCCGGCGGCGTTGTTGCTTCCATAATATTCCATCGTATTGGAAAGTTCTATCGGTCCGAAAACGTCAAACGTGGGGATAAATATACCTCCGGAATTTTCCACGAACCAGTCACGTGCCGAGCCGTTGGAGCCAAACATATCGAAGCCAGGCTTATTGAGCATATCGTGGAAATATGAATATGTATCGACTTTGGAATCTTCACGGGTTTTTGAATTGAACTTCACATCCTGAAACTCCGCAAGTATCACAAGCCCTTTCTGTTCCCCCTTTCTTGGAAACGCATCGGAATAGAGTCCCATGCCACGGGTAGCACCACTTACCGTCAGTCCCCTCTCATATTCCTGATATTTATACGCCAATGCCTCCGATATTGCATCCGCGTCATACCCTTTCAGGTATTCCATCTCATCTACTTTCCGACAATGCGCATCATGCGCCACGACTCCGGAAGCGGTCAGAGAAGCATCCCTATCCACTTCGGCATATACGTACCCCAATGTCTCGTCATATTGAAGCAGGTAGCCATCCTCGGTAAACACGTCATTACAATGCGCGTTGCCTGTACGCACAACGCACAACGTACTCCCGTCCGGCTGCGACACGACAACCGACCGCCGCAAAGCCGGCTTCCCCCCGATCGGAATAGACAGAACCATCCCTATCCACAATATCACTATACAGAAAATAATCCTCATGAAATAAGTTTAGACAACTTAATTATCAAAAATTTACAAATACTCTACAAAATTAGGAAAAATAATGGAAGTTATGAAATATTAAAAAATATCAAACTAAAATGCCTCTGAATTATTGAAATTATCTAAATCTCATTTTCAAGCATCCATTTCCATGCCGGCAATATCTCAATTACCTTTCCAGACTCAAACTCAACGGTTTGCTCCTCATCATGAGTGACTATCACCATACGGCGCACCGGAACACGCTCCGCCAACTTTACAAGAACTTTCGTCTCCCTGTCAAAGGTATTCAAATCCCCCTGTACGGAATATGCCACTTGCACGGCATATCCCTCCTCCGGTATAATGAAATCCACTTCTATATTCTTATTGTAATAGAACAACCTATTACGGTAAATCCTATACAAATAAATAGCACATAGATTTTCCAACAACGCACCACGTCCCTTATTTTCAAATATACTCAAAAATCCATTATCTATAAAATAATGCTTTTTAATCGTTTCCCTCTCTGAAAATTTAGATGCGAAATTATCTAATGAGAACATTGCACAAGCATCCTGAGCATATCTTACGTATTCGCTCACAGTTGACACAGCAATCGACTCTCTTATACAGCATATAAGACTTACCTGCCTGACGGACTCCGACAAGCACATATCTACCTTTTGGTTCAAAATCAAACGGACGGTCATACATCTCTACCCCTTCTATGATTTCCTGACCCTCCTTTATGAGAATACAAAACAACTCCTTACTTGCCGACATGGTTTCTGACATTTATGTTAACATCGCAAAATTATAATCATTTATTCGCCATCAGCAAACAAATCACATCAATTTTATTCGCTGGTAGCAAACAAATCACACCATTTTTATTCGCTACCAACAAACAAATCGCACCATTTTTATTCGCCACCAGCAAACAAATCACACCAATTTTATTCGCCATCAGCAAACAAATCACACCATTTTTATTCGCTACTAGCAAACAAATCGCACCATTTTTATTCGCTACTAGCAAACAAATCGCACCATTTTTATTCGCTACTAGCAAACAAATCACACCAATTTTTTATATAAAAAATTACCCTTCCATATATTTTTATCAGCAAAGTTTGTCTCAAACCACTCATAATTCCTATCCACAATACTTAATATTATCGCTAATTCTACACTTTTTCTTGGATATGCGACGATAATAAGCGGATAACGTCGCAAAATTTGCGACGTTATCCGCAATACAATGTAGCATCAACATATCATCGCATGTATATACACATACGAGACAAGCTCAACCTATATCATCATTTATGATAATGGAGAGCAACTAATTCTTCTTATTAAGGATTTTTTTATCCGTAATAATTGCAATTAATGATGAAAAAATTCCTAATTTTGCACATATAATACAACAATTATGGCCATTCAAAGTGAGGCTGCATTGGAAAAAGGGCTTATTGAGACTCTCCAGAAGATGAACTATGAGTATGTTCAGATTAAAGGAGAGAACGACCTTAAATCTAATTTCAAGAAGCAGCTTGAAATACATAATAAGAAAGTTCTTGCTGAAATCGGACGTGAACATCTTACTGACAGTGAATTTGAGAAAGTCTTGATTTACCTTGAAGGTGGTACACGTTTTGAGAAAGCAAAGAGACTGCGCGACATCTTCCATCTGGAAACAGATGATGGACAGCGTGTGTGGCTCCAATTCCTTAATAAGAAGAATTGGTGTCAAAATGAATTCCAAGTATCTAATCAAATTACGGTTGAAGACAAACGGAAAAACCGCTATGATGTGACAATCCTAATAAATGGTCTGCCATTGGTACAGATTGAGTTGAAACGTCGTGGTGTTGAACTGAAACAGGCTTACAATCAGATTCAACGGTATCATAAGACATCATTTCATGGTCTATTCGACTACATCCAGATATTTGTGATTTCCAACGGTGTTAACACTCGTTACTTCGCCAACAACCCCAATCAAGGTTTCAAATTCACATTCAATTGGACAGATAAATCCAATAATCCGTTCAATGAATTGAGTCTATTTGCCACTGACTTTCTTGACAAGTGCACTCTTGGAAAGATGATCAGTAAATACGTTGTGATGCACGAAGGCGACAAGTCGCTCATGGTGCTTCGTCCATATCAATATTATGCCGTAGAAGAGATTATCGACAAGGTACAGAACACCAACCGCAACGGTTATATCTGGCATACCACAGGTGCCGGAAAGACCCTGACCTCTTTCAAGACCGCGCAACTCGTTGAGGAACTTGACGGAATTGACAAGGTTATGTTCGTAGTTGACCGCCACGATCTCGACACGCAGACACAATCTGAATACGATGCCTTTGAACCGGGGGCAGTTGACAGCACTTCTGATACAAGAGAACTCATACACCGTCTCCAAAGCGATTCAAAAATCATCATTACCACTATACAAAAGCTCAACGCTGCCGTATCCCGACCATGGTACAACAGTAAGATTCAAAAACTTAAGGATAGCCGTGTGGTGATGATATTTGACGAATGTCATCGCAGTCACTTTGGCGACAGTCACCGAAATATCGTCAATTTCTTCAATAATCTTCAAATTTTCGGATTCACCGGGACTCCGATATTTGCCGAAAATTCCTCTGATAAACATACCACCAAGGAAATCTTTGGAGAGTGTCTGCATAAGTATCTTATCAAGGATGCCATTGCCAACGAAAATGTGCTTGGATTCCTTGTGGAATACTATCACGGCAACACAGATGTGAACAATAGCAACGAGAACCGTATGCGCGAGATTGCCCAGTTCATTCTCAACAATTTTAATAAATCCACATACGATGGTGAGTTTGATGCGTTATTTGCCGTACAATCCGTTCCGATGCTCATTCAATATTACAAGATATTCAAGGAACTGAATCCCAAAATACGTATCGGAGCTATTTTCACTTACGCCTCAAATGAAAGTCAGGATGACGCAACCACCGGAATGTCGAGCGGCTCGTTTGTAAGCGACCGAGTAGACGGAGCAGACGATATGGAAGAGATTATCAACGACTATAACAAGATGTATGGCACATCCTTTTCGTTGCAGAACTTCCGGGCATATTATGATGACGTAAACCTGCGATTGAAAAAGAAAAAGCCGGATATGGAGTCACTTGACCTGTGTCTTGTTGTCGGAATGTTCCTAACTGGCTTCGACTCAAAGAAACTCAACACCCTATATCTTGATAAAAATATGGAATACCATGGTTTGTTGCAGGCCTTCAGCCGCACAAACCGTGTGCTCAACGAGCGCAAACGTTTTGGTAAAATCGTGTGCTTCCGCGACCTGAAGTCAAATGTCGATGCAGCAATAAAACTATTCAGCGAAGGTGGCGACGAAAATGTGCTACATGAGCCATTTGAAAATGTAAAGAAAGATTACATTGATCTGACCAAAGAGTTCCTGACCCATTATCCGGATTCGCGAGTAGTGGATTATCTACAAAGTGAGGAGGATAAACGTAATTTCATTCTGGCGTTCCGCGACATCATCCGCAAACATGCAGAGATTCAGATATACGAGGATTTCAATGAGGATGACTGCGATTTCCCAATGGACGAACAGCTTTACATGGATTTCCGAAGCAAATATCTTGACATTCATGATACATTCATGGATTCAAAGACAGTAAAGGACTCAACGCCATCGGATGACAATAGCGCCGAGACAACTCTTGACGATATTGATTTCTGTCTTGAATTGCTCCATAGCGACATTATTAATGTTGCCTACATCCTGAGTCTGATTGCCAATCTTAATCCAAATGCCGAAGACTATCCGGAGAAACGACAGGAAATCCTTAACACTATGATTAAGGATGCAGAATTACGTAGTAAAGCCCAACTTATCGACGGCTTTATTCTCCAGACCGTTGACAATGACAAGGAGGGTTTCATCAATAAGAAAGCAGATGGCAGCAACGATCTCGAAGAACGTCTTAACCAATACATTCGTCAGGAGAAAGGACGCGCCATTGAGAGTATCGCAATGGAAGAGGAAATACCTCTTGAGATTATCAAAAAGTATGTGTCGGAATACGACTATGTGAATAAGGAACAGACCGAAATTATTCAGGATGCTTTGAAAGGGAAAAAACTCGGATTAATAGAACGCCGTCGCACCCTCAAAAGAATAGTTGACCGACTCCGCAACATTATAAAAACTTTTAGCTGGAACTAATATGGAAATTCAACAAAAACTTCGCGCTCAGCTTTGGGCAGTTGCAAATAACTTGCGTGGTAATATGTCAGCCAACGAATTCATGTATTTCTCGCTTGGCTTCATTTTCTATAAATATCTCTCCGAAAAAATTGAAAAATATGTAGACCAAGCACTTGAAAATGACGGAATCACTTTCAAGCAGCTATGGGATAGCCAAGAGGAAGAGACTATTGAACTTCAGAATGAGGTAAAGAACCAATGTCTTGAAGATATCGGTTATTTCGTTGAGCCTCAATTCCTATTCTCTTCAATTATTGAAAGGATAAACCGTAAGGAGAATATTCTTCCGCAGTTGGAACGTTCGCTGAAACGAATTGAGGATTCCACTCTCGGACAGGAGAGTGAAGAGGATTTTGGTGGACTTTTCTCTGACATTGACCTTGCATCTCCCAAACTTGGTAAGACTTCCGATGATAAGAACAATCTTATCAGCAGCGTGCTTATCGCCCTTAATGGTATTGATTTCGGAGCTGATGAGGCTACCCAGATTGACATTCTTGGGGATGCCTACGAATATATGATTTCACAATTCGCTGCCGGAGCAGGTAAGAAAGCCGGTGAATTTTATACCCCACAGGAGGTCAGCCGGATATTGGCTGAAATTGTAACTCTCGGACATCCTCGTCTGCGCAACGTATATGACCCAACTTGCGGTTCCGGATCCCTGTTGATACGTGCTGCAAAAATAGGTCATGCTGTTGAAATTTTCGGTCAGGAGAAGAACCCGACAACATACAATCTCGCCCGCATGAACATGCTGCTACACGGTATAAAGTTCAGCAATTTCAAAATAGAGAATGGCGACACTCTTGAAGCTGACGCTTTCGGTGAACGTCAGTTTGATGCAGTGGTAGCAAACCCTCCCTTCTCTGCCGAATGGAGTGCTGCCGAGAAATTCAATAATGATGACCGCTTCAGCAAAGCCGGTCGCCTTGCACCTCGGAAGACTGCGGACTATGCCTTTATCCTTCACATGATATATCATCTCAATGACGGAGGCACAATGGCATGTGTAGCTCCTCATGGAGTGCTGTTCAGAGGTAATGCCGAGGGTGCAATACGTCGCTATCTTATAGAGAACAAGAACTATATAGATGCAATCATCGGACTGCCTGCCAATATCTTCTATGGCACATCTATCCCAACTTGCATCATGGTGATGAAGAAATGCCGCAAAGATGATGACAATATCCTTTTCATCGACGCAAGTAAGGAGTTTGAGAAGGTCAAGACCCAAAACAAACTCCGTGAAGAACATATCCGCAAGATTGTAGAGACATACCGCGACCGCAAGGAGATTGAGAAATACAGTCATTGTGCTACTCTTCAGGAGATTGCCGACAATGACTATAATCTCAACATACCCCGTTATGTTGACACTTTTGAGGAAGAGGAGCCAATCGACATAAAGGCAGTAATGGCAGAAATCAAGGAGTTGGAAGCCAAACGCGCAGAACTTGACAAAGAGATTGAGGGCTACCTCCGCGAACTTGGCATAGTTGAATAATTTTTTGCCTTCTATCAATCTCTAATCACATAACTTAAAAATCAGAAATAATTATGGCAAACAATAACCAACATACCAAACCCAATGTGCCCCCTTTGCGCTTCCCCGGCTTCTCCGTTGAGTGGGAAAGAGTTAAAGTCTCAGACTTATTGGATTTCTTCTCAACTAATTCCCTTTCATGGGATATGCTAAATTATGAGAATGGGAAGATTCTGAATCTACACTATGGACTTATTCACAAAGATCTTCCAACTATTGTTAATATGAAGGACGCGAATCTGCCCTTCATAAACAACGATAAGATTCCTAAGAATTATACCATTTGTGAAAATGGAGATGTTGCATTTGCTGATGCGTCTGAAGATACGAATGATGTTGGAAAAGCAATTGAATTTATAAATATTGATAGGGATATAGTTTGTGGTCTCCATACTATTCACGGGCGTGATAAGACAGATATTACTGTTGATGGATTTAAGGGTTATCTCTTTAGTTCAAAGGCATATCACAATCAGATTCGACGAATTGCCCAAGGTACAAAGATATATTCTATCAGTTCAAAGAACATGGATGAGATATATTTGGGCATACCATCAAAACGAGAACAAGAAAAGATATTCGCCTTGCTATATGCAATAGACAGACGCATCGCGACTCAAAACAAAATAATTGAGAAATTGCAATCCTTAATCAAGGGACTCAGAACCTTTATCTTTTCCGGTTTATTTGAATCTTATGCCAAACTTGGAGAAATTGCTAAACTATATCAACCACAGACAATATCTACGTCTGAATTACAATCAGAAGGCTATATTGTATATGGTGCAAACGGAATTATAGGACATTATCATTCATATAACCATGCACGCCCTCAGATATGCATCACTTGTAGAGGTAATACTTGTGGGCAAGTATCACTTACATCTCCATTCTCATGGATAACAGGAAATGCTATGGTTGTTAATATTGAAAATAAAGTTGAAATAAATCAGATATACTTATTCCATTTTCTTAAAAATTACAATTTTAATTCCATAATAACAGGATCTGGGCAACCTCAAATCGTAAGGACTCCTTTGGAACGGATTAAAGTACCAATCACAAACTTAACAGAACAGAAAAGAATTGCCAATACTCTTGATACAAACAATAAGAATCTAATAATTGAGTGTAATCTTAAAGAGTTATATGTCAGGCAGAAGCAATTTCTTTTACAAAAGTTGTTTATATGAACAGCTTTTGTAACAAGAATTTCTTTTGCATTACTAAAGACGTGTGAATTGATTTTTCTGTTTGAATTTTCTGGTTTATTGCTGAAAGTGTATTGGATATTGTGCGTATTTCTTTGATATCAACAGGGATTGGAATCTTATTTCCAAGAAATCGTTGATTTGAAATATTGATAGTATTTTTTGCGCCTTTCTGGATGAGTGGCGAAAGATAGTTATTTGTATTTAATGGATTTAAAAAATAATAGTGGAGATAGTTGCCAATTTCAAACGATAATGGTTTATATACTCCATATAGAGGAGACACTGCTACCGGTTCTTGACAATGACTTTGCTTAACTATACCATAAGGTTGATTTCCAGTTGGCGATTTTGTGTAAATAATATCTCCATACCTAACGACATGATAGCGAGATGTATCATTGGCAGCAAATGAGCGTCCCAAATATTCTACTTGATTGATGACTCCAGCCGTTACAGATACAGAATGTACCGGATAGGATTCTTTATTCTGCTCACATCTTTCAATAAGAATATTAGATAGAATAACCTTATGCCAAGAACTATTTGAAATACCTTCTTTAGTCAGCTTTTGTATAAGTCCCTTGATTAAGGATTGCAATTTCTCAATTATTTTGTTCTGAGTAGAAATTCGTTTATCTATGAGTGAAAGTAATTTTACAATTCTATTTTGTTCTTTCAATGATGGTGTACTTACTTTGACAGATTTTAAATGGTCAGGATAGAGATGTACTACTGAAACACCCTGTGTAACTCTTGCTATATCATATTTCCGTTTCCCATTTAATTGGTAACTCATAAAAGCTCCATTTTGCCCATTAAAACGGATAATATTTAAGTCTCCACCTAATAATATTCCATCCCTTGTAACACATCTGGCAGTTGCAATATCTTCAGCACTTTCTCCTGAACATGGGATGATAACATCATTGTGTTGACTGCGAGTTAGTTTTGTTGAGTTAATATCGGTTTTGCTAAAAACTTCATCTATAATCTCAGATTTATATTTGGTATATAGTTCTCCATAAAGTATGCACTCTTCTCCCTCTTTGGAAAGTTGTTCTTTGGAAATACCACTTCCTTTAACAATATTTGAAATTTCATTAATAGAATAGGTTTCCCATTCATCGGAGAAGCCGGGGAAGCGCAAAGGGGGCACATCAATATCTTATATAATTGAAATTGTTTAAGATAGGCATTTATTCCCATTGATTTTTTAATTGCATCATTATTTTTCTCTAATTTTCAGAACAACCAATAATATTAACATTATGACACATCTGACTATCAGAGAAATCGCGGACGCTTGGAAAAATGAGAAGCGTCCTTACGTCAAGCAGTCCACTTTTGCAGCTTATATGCTGACGCTTGAAAACCATCTGTTGCCATACTTCGGTGACATGACTGACCTGAGTGAACAAACTGTACAATCCTTCGTGCTTGGGAAGCTCAATGGCGGGTTGAGCATCAAGACCATCAAGGATATCCTTATTGTGCTGAAAATGATAATGAAGCACGGGGTAAAAAACAAATGGATGGAATATGCTGAATGGGACATCAAATATCCCACAACTGCGACCCCTCCCGCTATTGAGGTTCTGACGGTTGCCAACCACAAGAAAATACTCAACTATATCAAGGGCAACTTTTCATTCCAAGCTCTCGGCATTTATATTTGCCTTACAACCGGACTGCGTATAGGTGAAATTTGCGCACTTCGCTGGGAGGATATAAATGTACAATCCGGCACACTGCAAGTGAAACGCACAATTGAACGCATCTACATCATTGAAGGTGATCGGAAACATACTGAAGTAATAATCAATGATCCGAAAACTCCAAACTCAATACGTGAAATTCCGTTGAGTGCTGAAGCCCTATCACTAATCAAGCCTCTGATGAAAGTTGTGAACACCGGATTCTATGTCATTTCCAATGATCCAAAACCGATAGAGCCTCGTACATACCGTAATTATTATAAGAAACTTATGAAGTCGCTCGACATTCCTATCATCAAGTTTCACGGTCTTCGTCATTCATTCGCGACTCGCTGCATTGAAAGCAACTGCGACTACAAAACTGTCAGTGTAATTCTCGGACATTCAGACATCTCAACAACACTTAATCTATATGTCCATCCCAATATGGAGCAGAAGAAACGTTGTATCTCCAAAATGTTCAAATCTCTTGGTAAATAGGTTCTATAATTTGCAATATCGGTATATCTTGTAAACCTTTCGTATTTATAAGCTGATGCTTCTGTATCCGGGAGTGGGATACAGAAGCATCAGTCGTCGATCACGAAATATAAATTCGAGAAGAACCTCATCACGCTTTCAAAGACTTCAAAATACCCTAAAACTCTGAATTTTTCCATCTTTGAAATTAGTTTAGACTACTTCATTGTTATTGTAATATATTTGATATATATTTGCACTATAAAAGATTAGAATATGGATATTGCACTAAAACGGAATCAAAGTTTTCGTCTGCCGGTGGATCTGATTGAAAGACTGAAACTATTGGCAAAACAACAGAATCGTAGCCTTAACAATTATGTGGAGACACTATTGCTTGATGCTGCATATCTTGAACCAAATGCCGAGACAATTGAGGCAATGAAAGAAGCTGAAAGCGGAGCACTCCGACATGAAAACCCCCTTGACCTCTCATCCATTGAGGCAATGGAGAAATCCATGGGTCTATGAAAAATTAAAACCCTCCACGAATACAAAAAGGACTATAAACGCTTTCGAAACAATCCCAAGAAGGTGCAGAAATTGTTTAAAGTGCTTTCTATGCTTCAAAATGAGATACCAATTCCACAAGAGTACAATCCACACATGCTCACAGTGAATTATGCCAGACACATGGAATGTCATATTGATGGAGACTTCCTACTTATATGGTTTGATCCGGATACAGACGAAATTGATTTGGTAAGATATACACTTTTTCTTGGAGATGCGACGATAATAAGCTAATTTTGTCGCAAAATTTGCGACGTTATCAGCCACATAATGTCGCATCAAGCATATCATCGCATGTATATACACGAATTTACCATTGAAAACGAGGGCGATTTCCGTGAACTTGGAATTGTTGAATAATAAAGCTATGGAAGAAAAGGAAAAAATAAAATCTGTAACGGTTGTTAATGAGACAACTGAATTGCCTATGTCATCGATACAAAGCTACATACGGATTATAAATGGAGTCCAAGTAATTCTCGATAGGGATTTGGCATTTCTTTACGGAGTTGAGACAGGCAATCTTAATAAGGCTGTCAAACGCAACATAGATCGTTTTCCAGAAGACTTTATGTTTCAGCTCACAAAGGAAGACATGAACTTGATATTCCAAAATGGAACATCAAGTTGGGGCGGCACGAGAAAACTCCCATACGCTTTTACCGAAAGTGGAATAGCAATGTTAAGTTCGGTACTTCGTTCCAAAACTGCCGTAGAAGTCAACATTCGGATAATGAGGGCATTTACTGCCATGCGTCAATTTCTCACTGCAAATGCAATAGTGTTTCAACGTCTTGAGTCGATAGAATTTCATTAACTTGAAATGAAGCATCACCAAGAGGAAACAGACAAGCGATTGGATGAAGTCTTTCAGCGTCTTGATGAAGGTGCATCAATCAAGGATCTTGGCAAGAAGTGGTTCGCATTTTCCAAACTTGAAGATGTGAAGCCAATAGATCTCATCAACAAAATAAACGGCATCATCTAATCTCAATAGTCTTTCGTATTTGGGAGCTGATGCTTCTGTATCCGGGAGTGGGATACAGAAGCATCGGTCGTCGATCACGAAATATAAATCCGAAAAGAGCTACATCACACTTTCAAAGACTTCAAAATCCTCTGAAAACTCTAAAAATTCCCATCTTTGAAATTAGTTTCGCAAACATCTGATTCGGTTGTATCACTTGTATCGGTTGTTTCGGGGTGAAACAACCGATACAACCGATACAAGTGATACAAGCGATACAACGGATATTGGGTCGGATGGTGGCGAGGAGGGTTGGTGGGGATAAGGTCAGTTTTGGTAGAGGGCTTTGATGGGGTTTTCGGAGGCGGAACGGTGGGCGCGGATGATGACGCAGATGAAAACTATGAGGTAGATCACCAACATGCTGAGGATTGTCAGCGGCACGCTCTGCGATATGTGCTGCGGATAGTTGGAGAGCCAACTTTCAGTGCTGATCCAGCCAAGAATAGCCCCACATGACATCGAGGGTAATGCTATCATTGTTATCTTCCTGATTAGCATCTTCATTATGTCGCTTGTGTCGGCACCGTTGACCTTGCGTATCGCTATCTCACGACGGCGGCTGTTGAGCATGTCGCTTACGTAGCCTATCAATCCGGCAAGCGTGATGACGAGCGCGATGATGCAACATGCCACGAGAGAATCCCGCAGGTTGCGGTCGCTTGTGTATGACTGGTTGACGAGAAGACGGTATGATTCCGCCATCAACTCTGCATCAGGCACCACCTTACGTATCGCCTGATTGACTGCTGCTATATTTTCAGATGAAATTTCACCAAGCCTGACAACAACATTACCCGGCAGCCATAACTCATTATTGGGATTGTCATGGAATATCACCTGCGGACGCTCATCAAATCCCTGAGCCGTACCAACCTTCATATCTTCAAAGACGCCTACCACCTTGAATCGATCGCTCTCGTTTTTGCTATGTTCGCTGAAAATAAATTCCCAGCCTATCGGCGAATCCTCAAGCGATGCAACAGTTCTCATCTTATCCACAAACGACCTACTCACCATTACGTTGCGTTCATTTGATTCTCCGGGATGGAAGCCGTTACCCTCTATCACCGGCACTCCCATCGTCTCAAACCATCCGTCGGTCACGAAATATAGATCCGTATAATTAAACAGTTCCTTATAATCTCCGGGGAGGGAAACATTATTGCCAGATTGCATACTTATCGGTAGACTGCACGCCATTGCTACCCCCTCCACCTGCGGCAGACGCGAGATCTCCGAGACTATCGCCTCACGCTGACTCTTTTCAAGCGTGGAAAGATTGGCATAAAGTAGATTATCCACCTCATATCCGAGGTCATAATCCATCATGTAGTTATACTGACGGGTGATATTCATGAGCATCACCGCCACGTAGGCAGCTCCGGCAAATTCCACAAACAGAAGGCTCTTCTTCCAGATGCCACGCGATGACCTCAACCTGCGGAATGCCCCGGTCACAGGAATACGCATGAAGAAGAAGGAGGGGACGCATACCGTAATCAACAGTATCACGCCGATGATTCCCAGAAGTATAGCGAGCGAAGCGGGGGTGAATAGAGCCTCATAGCTCACCTCTAAAATCCCCTCCACCATATCCTTAAACGCGAACGCCATGACGACTCCGAGCAGAAGCGCGAGAATGAGGTTCACAAGAGATTCCTCCGCCACTATGCCTACTATCCCACGTCCGGATATGCCATAGCATTTGCGCACCGCTATCTCCTTGACTCTCACTCCCAATGATGAGAGCACTATCAATATATAGTTGAGCACGGCAATCACAATCATGACCGCTGCCACAAGAAGCATCATATTGTTAAGGTTTCTCACCTTGGCATCCTCACGGTGGAGTTCAGCCATACGCATAAGACCGTAGCTGAGATCTAACCCCGATTCCTCAAGCTGACTCAAATCCACATGTTTCTCCTGCACCTTGCGCATCTTCGGCACCACCTCTGACGGGACGACATTCTCACGCAGTTTCACGAAACCCATGTAGCGGTCATTGCCAAGCCAGTTTTCCAACGACCATTTCGGGAAAGCATAGATAGACGTCAGAGCATCATAACGCAATGTGCTGTTCTCCGGACAATCCTCATACACACCCTCCACCGTAAGTTTCCAATCATCATACCCTTCAGGCACTATTGTCTTACCTATGGCAGACTCCACGCCTCCGAGTTTCTCCGCTACCGAGCGCGATACCATCAATCCCAATGGCTTACCAAGCACCTGACGCGGATCGCCAATAAGCACTTTCGTACTGAACACGTCAAACCAGAGTGAATCGGCAAGAATGAGATTCATTTTGATTTTATCCTCATCTCCAATCTTAAATTTCGTCTCCGGATCAAACATCAGCGTCATGCGCGTAGCTGCCTCCACTTCAGGAATCTCAGCCATCATGCCGGGGGCGACACCGCCACTTATCTGACCATACTCCTTATCCTCTCCGTCGGTAGTGCGCGTCACGTAGGTGCGCAACTGGTAGACGCGTTCATTATCCGGGAAGTAGGTATCATACGATGATTCAAAATGCACTTTCGCTATCAGCATCAAGCCCGCAGTGATGCCGAATGCGAGGCATATTATCTTCAGCAGATTGCTTCGTCCCTTACGGAACAGATTTCGGAATGGATTCATAATGTCTTTATTTTCGTTATTCGTTTCTATTTTCTGTCAAACTACCGTAGGCAGGCGATGCCCTCCTCATGAATACGTCTCTCTCCGAATCCATGAGGAGGATACATCCGCACATTTATTACGATAAGAGTTGTTTTCACACAAATGTTTCACAATTGACGTGCCAACTTCGCAATCATCTGTATATCAACATCAACAATCACACCACACATTTCTCAATGTCAAATAATCATACACTCCACCGTAAAAAATTCACACATATCACCATCAGCCTACACCAAGACGACATACCATAACTACGCCTTATAATAAGACTTCTTCTCATAAAAATGGTAGTGGAAATATTGTGATGTATCATATTTTTATCTAACTTTGTAATCGTCAGAAGGCTTACATCATGAAGCCGGAGAAACTTCCATGAAAGCCTCCTAATTACCCAAAACCTTCTATTTATGAACCGAATTCTAAAAACAGCACTCATGTCTGCAATGACCGGAATGGTGGTGGCTTCTTGCTCCAGCAACGCGAAACTGGAGTATCCGGAGGCTCCGACCGACAAGACCGTATCCGACAATTATTTCGGAACCACTGTCAACGATCCCTACCGCCCCCTTGAAAATGACACAGCGCCCGCCACTCTTGAATGGGTGAAAGCTGAGAACGCTCTTACAGAGTCTTATCTCTCAAAGATACCTTATCGCGAGCAAATACGCGCACGTCTCTCGGAACTCAACAACTACAAGAAGACCGGTCTCCCCTCCAAACATAAGGATGGGAAATACTACTTCTATGAGAACGACGGATTGCAGAACCAAAGCGTGCTGTATCGCACCGATTCCCTTAACGGAAAACCGGAGGTATTTCTCGATCCAAACACCCTGTCGGAAGATGGCACTGTCGCACTTCAAGGTCTGAGTTTCTCAAACGACGGAAAATATGCCGCCTACATAATCTCCCGAAGTGGATCAGACTGGAATGAGATTTTCGTGATGGACGCAAAGACTCTCCAGCCTCTCAACGACCATATCGAATGGGCAAAATTCACCGATGCCTCATGGGACGGCGACGGATTCTACTACAGCTCCTACCCGCGTCCGGAAAAAGGCAAGGAGTTCTCCAATGCCAATGAGAACCATCAGGTGTATTACCATAAAATAGGCACGCCGCAGAGTGAGGATCGTCTTGTGTATGAAGACAAGGCTAATCCACTGTATTTCCATTCCGTCTACGTGCCGGAGGATGAGAACTGGATGTTCCTGACCGCATCCGGTCAAGGTCTCGGCAACGCGCTGAAAGTGAAGAATCTGAAGAAAGGTGGCGACTGGAAAGTGATGGAGCCTTCGCAGGATTATGAGATGACCGTGATGGACGTGATGGGCGATAATGCCTATATACTGACCAACTGGAATGCCCCGAAGAACCGTCTCATGCTTGCTGACCTCAACAATCCGGCTAAGGAGAACTGGAAGGAGATCATTCCGGAACAGAAGGGAGTGATGAAAGGTATGCAGTTTGCCGGCGACAAGATGATCTTAACTATGGAGGAGGATGCTGCGGAACACGCCTATATATATAAGCCGTCGGGCGAACTCATCAGGGAGATGCAGTTCCCGACCTTCGGCACCGTGGGTATCTCCTCCGACAAGGATCACAATGAGGTGTACTACGCACTCACCTCTTTCGCCTACCCGTCATCCCGCTATTCCTACGATATGACCACGGGGGAAAGTAAATTCATCGGTGCTCCGGAGATAAAGGATTTCAATATGGATGATTACGTGACCGAACAGGTGTTCTACCCGTCGGCAGACGGCACAAAGATACCTATGTTCCTCACATATAAGAAAGGTCTGGAGAAGAACGGCAAGAACCCGGTATATCTCTATGGATATGGCGGCTTCAACGTATCGCTTACCCCCGGATTCTCCGCCAACCGACTGCTTTGGCTTGAAAACGGCGGTATCTACGCACAGGCAAACCTACGTGGCGGTTCTGAATATGGTGAGGAATGGCACCTTGCCGGCACAAAGATGAACAAGATGAACGTATTCAACGACTTCATCGGTGCGGCTGAATATCTCATCCAAGAAGGCTGGACCTCTCCGGAGGATATAGCCATTGTCGGCGGCAGCAACGGCGGTCTGCTCGTAGGTGCTACAGTCAACCTGCGTCCCGATCTCTTCAAGGTGGCAATTCCAGAAGTGGGCGTTATGGATATGATGCGCTATCATCTTTTCACGATCGGTTGGAACTGGGCTTCCGACTACGGCACGAGTGCCGACTCCAAGGAGATGGCGGATTATCTTCTCTCCTACTCCCCGCTGCACACTATAAAGAACGATGGCACACCCTACCCCGCCATACTCGTGACTACCGCTGACCATGACGACCGTGTGGTTCCGGCTCACTCATTCAAGTATGCAGCCACCCTTCAGGCTTCCGACACCGGGGATGCCCCTAAACTCATCCGCATCGACAGCAAGGCGGGTCACGGCGGTGGAAAACCGATGTCAAAAGTGATCGACGAATATACCGACGTGTATTCCTTCATATTCAACAATATCGGCATGACACCGAAAAAATGACACCGAAAAAAATTTCTTAGAATAATTTCAGGTCATAACGTGGAGTCTTCCGTCCAACAGGGCGGGAGACTCTTTGTTTAGTGAGCAATTTGTCGTTCAAAATAACTCTTTACCACATAGATTAACGCATATTTTATGTATTTCCGCCACTTTTAACGCATATTTTCCGTTTTCTTCATCAATTATAATGGTTTATAAATGATTTTTATTAATTTTGCAAAAAATTTTCTACAGGTATTTTCAACAGTGTCTTATCCGACACTTTAGATACGTCCGTTTATTCGATCTTTATTATGAAGGTAATGAAATTTGGTGGCACTTCAGTAGGAAGCGCACAAAGAATGAAGAACATGGTGGCTCTCGTCGCCGCAGAAGGGAATGTATTGGTGGTGCTCAGCGCAATGTCAGGCACGACCAATAGCCTTATAAGTATATCACAAAGCATCCACGATTCAGAGTTTGGCAATGCCCGAAAACAGATCGATGACCTTGAGACAAAATATAAGAACACCGCAGCTGAACTATTGTCGGATCCGGAACTTCTCGGCAAGGCGGATGCTTACATCAACAAGGTATTCTCTGACCTTCGCTCCTACGTAGACCGTCCGTTCTCTATCAAGGAGGAGAAAGAGGTGGTTGCATTCGGCGAGAAGCTCTCCACTAATCTTGTCGCGCTCTACATGAAGCAGCAGGGTCTTGACTCCGTGCTACTCGATGCCACTGAATTCATACGTATTGACCGTGACGGCGAGCCGGATCAGGCTTACATCAAGGAGAAGGCTAACGCTGTCATTGCAGCCGATCCCGACCATAAAATCTATCTGACACAAGGATTCATCTGCCGCAATATGGATGGCGAGATCGACAACCTCCAGCGTGGCGGAAGCGACTACTCCGCATCCTTGCTCGGTGCGGCTCTCAATGCAGAGGAGATACAGATCTGGACCGACATAGACGGAATGCACAACAACGACCCCCGTTTCGTGGAGGGCACAAGCCCTGTAAGTGAGCTTCATTTCGAGGAGGCTGCCGAGCTGGCATATTTCGGTGCGAAAATCCTTCACCCTACATGTGTGCAACCTGCCAAATTTGCAAATATTCCGGTAAGACTGCTCAACACCATGGAGCCGGAAGCTCCCGGAACAACCATATATAATGCTGCCCCGACCCACACCATAAAGGCTGTGGCGGCTAAAGATAACATCACTGCAATCAAAATCAAGAGTAGCCACATGCTTCTCGCCTACGGATTCCTCCGTAAGGTGTTTGAGATTTTCGAGAAGTATCACACTCCGATCGACATGATCACCACTTCAGAGGTAGGCGTCTCCGTCACTATCGACAACGAACGCTACATCAAGGAGATCGAGAAAGAACTTGCCATGTTTGGCGACGTCACTGTAGATCATGACATGGTGATCGTCTGCGTCGTGGGCGACCTCGAATGGCAGAACCGTGGTTTTGAGGCTGCTGTGGTCAATGCCCTTAAAGACATACCCGTCAGAATGATATCCTACGGCGGTAGCAACTACAATATCTCTCTGCTGATCAGGAAAGAGGATAAGATCAATGCCCTCAAACTGCTCAGCGAGAACCTATTCTGATTATAACTATTAATATTTTGAAGACATACTTCCCATTGGACAGGCTTCGCGCCGAGTCCACGCCATTTTATTACTATGATATGCAACTTCTTGATGAGACAATCAACTGCATCAAGAAATCGGCTGCATATCCCGGTTTCTACGTGCATTATGCCGTGAAGGCTAACGCAAATCCGGAAATACTGAAACGAATCGCCGCTGCCGGCATGGGTGCCGATACTGTGAGCATCGGCGAGATAAAGGCTGCTATCGATGCCGGATTCCCGGCTCCCAAAATCGTGTTCGCCGGAGTGGGCAAGACCGATGAGGAGATTGCCATCTCTCTTGAATATGGCATCGGTTGCTTCAATGCCGAATCCGAACCGGAGATCGATGCTATTGAGGAGATCGCCAAATCGCAAGGGAGAATCGCACCCGTGGCGTTGCGCGTGAACCCGGAAATCGACGCGCATACCCATCACTACATCACTACTGGGCTTGCTGAAAACAAATTCGGTATAGCTCTCTCGATGTTGGGCAGACTTATAGAGCGTTGCATCAATTCGGAATATATAGATTTCAAGGGATTGCATTTCCATATCGGTTCACAAATCACCGATCTCACCCCGTTCAAGATTCTTTGCGAGAGGATAAACGCCCTACAGGATGAATATGCCGACGTAGTGATACCCACAATCAACGTGGGGGGCGGATTAGGTATCGATTATGATGATCCGGATGGGAACCCGATTCCGGATTTCAAGCAATATTTCGACATTTTCCACGAGAATCTGAAACTCCGTCCGGGGCAACAGGTGCATTTCGAGTTGGGAAGATCCGTGGTGGCTCAATGTGGCTCACTCATTACCCGCGTGACATACGTCAAGGAGGGTGTCGGCAAGAAATTCGTGATTGTTGACGGCGGCATGACGGCACTCATACGTCCCGCACTCTATCAGGCACACCACAAGATCGAAAACATCACCTCAACGTCTCCGGAGATGGAACGCTACGACGTGGTTGGTCCGATATGCGAGTCATCCGACACGTTCGGTACAGACGAACTCCTCCCCACCACCCATCGTGGCGACCTCATAGCCCTACGTTCGGCAGGTGCATACGGCGAGATAATGGCATCCGGCTACAATTGCCGTCCGCTCCCCTCCTCCCTCTTCAGCCGATAACCCTTCCCTAAATCTTTAAAATTAAGCATTAACAAAAGTAGGCATTTTATAAGTTGTCGTTTGGAATAATTTGTTATAGTCTAATATTACAACAATCTTCAACCTATAAAAAGAACTTTTGTTAATGCTTATTTCTTATCAAGAGAAATTAACTTCTATTGTTATATTTCTCTATACTCATATTTTTTAATATCGATGAAATTGAATTTGCAATTTCAATTGCGTCCTGTTCAGAGTTTTCCCTTCCTAAAGTAATTCTAATTGTTCCTTTTGCAACATCATCATCTAAACCAATAGCCTTTAATACATGAGAAATCTGAGTATTATTACTATCACAAGCAGATCCCGTAGAAACAATTATTTTCTTTAAATCTAATCGGTGAAGAATCTGTTCACCACTAAATCCAGGAAATGACAAGCTGAGAAATCCAGGCAAATGATTAATTCCATTTCTTATAAAATTAACACCTTTTTTTAAAAGGCTATCCAATAAAATACACTCTATTTTTTTTAATTTTATCTGTGTATTCAAAAGATTGTCAACATTTTCTTTCAATGCAATAGCCATCCCAACAACAGCAGGAACATTTTCTGTCCCGGCTCTATTTCCTAATTCTTGACCTCCTCCATTTAATAGAGGATAAAGACTTACTGATCTTTTCTTATATAAAAAACCAACTCCTTTTGGTCCATTAAATTTGTGAGCAGATGCTGATAATAAATCTATATCCAAAGTTTTAACATCAATATGAGTATGCCCTACAGCTTGAACTGCATCAGTATGAAATATCAAGTTATTATCGTGTGCAAATTTTATTAAACTTTCAATTGGTTGTAAAGTACCAATTTCATTATTAACCATCATAATTGACATTATCCCATGCATATTTTGAATTTTATTCAAAATATTTGAAACATCAACAATTCCATTTTTATCAACATTAAGGAAATGTACACTCCCACCTAAAGATTTAACTTGTTCACATGGCTTTAAAATTGCATTATGCTCAATCATTGAAGTAACTACATCCCAATTTTGAAATATTGCATTTTTAATTACAAAATTATCACTTTCTGTTCCACCAGAAGTAAAAATAATTTCCTCCGTCTTTGCTCCAATACATTCTGCAATAATTTCCCTTGATACATTAACTGCTTTTTTTGCTTCTCTTGAAAAAGAATATAATTGAGATGGATTTGCATATATATCTTTATAGAAAGGAAGCATAGCATCCAATGCTGCCTCACTTAATTTTGAAGTTGCAGCATTATCAGCATATATATATTTTTTTACCATCACGAAAAAAATTTACAACCGGACTCCTTAAACTCTTCTATTTTATCCTGAATATCAGATATGGAGCATTCAAGATAAATAGCCAAACATTCCAAACAAAAGAATGTATCAATATTTTCACCTAACAACTTTTTATTTATTCCAATAGTATCTTTATCCAAAGACTTCTTTCCGCACATTATGCAGTTAACCTTTCTACTCATAGTCATTTCTAATTAAAAATTTCGGCAAACTCTTTCCCTTATATTGCGAATCAATCATACCTAATTGTTTAACAATAATCTCTCTCATTTTCACTGCTGGTCTCAGACAATATTTCATAAAATCTCGATGACTAATATCTCTTACGCTTCTTACATTTGGGAATAGAAGTTTCATATAAGCCGTTGTTATTCTTTTTATTGCCTCAGTATCCCTAGTATCAGCACCATTCATTTCATATTCCAATAACTCATCCACAATAACCCTATAAGAGGTATCATTTCTAAGCAAATGCATAATTGTAGTGAAATATTCTGAATTTAATGCCCACCCACATATTTTAAGACCTTCGTTCATTCTTGGTATTTCCCAACCCTTAATAAAACCATGAATACGATCAATCAATGCACTTTCTCTAAATACTTCAGGAAGAGATTCAAACATACAGGAATATTCATCCATATTTTCTTGAGGTATATTACCAAGCATAATAAAACCAGCATCAGCAACATCATTTTTATCCCCAATTTTAATGGTTCCTTGCTCCATATACCCTTGTAAAGTTAAAGTCATTTCTTTTGGATTATCAAATTCTATTTTCTGCACTTCGTCAAAGGCAATAAAATCATGATAAAACACCAGACCTTCTTCCCTTCGAGCAATGTCATAAAATAACTTTGCTCTTGTTGTTTTACCTGCTGATAAATACCCATATCTACTTAGATTTCCAAATAGATAAGACTTTCCTGTACCTTTAGGTGCCAGTTCTATAAGATTCAATCTTTTTTCAACAAATGTAAGAAGACGTTTTATCATTGCTAATTTTTGCTCTTCATTGTCATAACCTTTAGCATTATAATCAATTGCACCCAATAATAAATCAATCCATTCATGAACATTAAATTCATTACGAACATCCTTGAAAAATTCCAAGTCAATATCATACGGACAAAAATTTTTAAAACTAACAAGCTTAATTTTTCCTGGTATTTTATCTTCCGGATATCTATAACCCAATTCCACGACACCCCAAGATTCTTTGGCTTTTACTAAATCATCTTTGTATCGATTCCAGATAAAATCTTCTATCAATGTATCTTTTGTTGTAATGCCAAAATCTGGCAATGCAAAGTTTACTTCTTGATTTTTTATACTAATATCTATTGATATTCTTGTTAGCAATTTAACTTTTTCTCCTTCAAGAATAATTCTGTTTTTTATATTAATCCACTCATTCTTTGAAGGTATATACTCATGAATAAACTGAGTTAGCTCATCCATATCAAAATTACCATCCTCGTCCTCAAACATTTTAAGGAGCCAATCACGAAGGAATGATGGCAAACTTAAATCTTTAAAGAAATTACATTTCTGTAAATCTTTATAGACTACCATATCATCAAAATATTCTCTAATTTTAGATTCCATACTATTTTAATTCAAATTAAGCGAATAAATTTCTTTCATTAGAACCCTCTTTTTTTACTATAAACGATAATCCGCAAACTACAATATTATCGCCATCATATAGATCAAAAAGATAATTCCCTGATTTTTTTATATCTGGGATTACAAAATCATAATGATATTTCACATCAGATAATTTTGCAGAATAAAATTTACCATTGATTAAAATACGATACTGTTCAGACAAAGTAGAAATAAAAAGTTTTATCTCTGCTTTTTTCTTAAAACTAATAAATATAGTCTCATAGCCATCCAGTATATTACATTCAATTTTTTTATTTTTCTTAGTTACTTCTATTATTGGAATTGCCACTTCTTCTAATGTGGCACCTCCATGAACTTCTACACAAGCTTTCCTACCTCCTTTAAATCTGTCATAATTAGCAAGACACCAATAACCATTTTCGGATGTTGCAAATTTAGGGATTTCATCTGAATCTGTCATTAAACAACATCTACCCGAATGTATTCCTTTTTCTACCATTTCAATTGTATTTTCACTCTCATTTATTACAGCAAGCCGACTAGAACCATGATCCGAAATTAAAAACACTCTTTCAATATTCGGATTACTCAGATAAACAACAACTTGTTTAAGCATATTTTCAATTAAATCCAATTCAGATATCAAATGTATTGGAAGTTTATTTTTTGTATAATCAAATCTATTAACACCTCCATGTTTTAGTTCATCGAGATCCTTAATATCCAATACATCAACACCATGTTGCTTAAAAATTTCTTTAAAATCTTTATTGAAACATGTCAATGAAGGCAGTTCGCATCTTGCAACATTAATTTTTAAATTTAATCCCAATTGTGCGCATTTTACTTGAATAAAACTCAAGTATTCTACACCCATTGCATCAACAAAAAAAGTAATTGCTTTTGAAAAATTTAATGAATTAACAAAAAAAGAACGTGGGTTCAAGCAAGCATTATAATCTCGTTCAATTGCTTGTTTGTCAACGATATTCTTATGAGATTCACTAATCAAATTAATTATTTTCAAATACTTATAATTTAAAAAATATTCATCTAACAAACAATTATTAAAATTATATTTCTGCATATATGCTTTTAAATCCGGATAAATCAAATTTAAAATATCAATCAATCTTTCTCTTGATAAGACTCTTGAGTTTATGGCAATATGCTCAAATATATATTCCTTTTCAATCATGCTATTATCCGTAAGATAGAATAATGCATTATCCTTTTTAGAATATAATCTTTTACAAAAATCCACAATTTCCTCTGTATAATTAGAAAAATTCTTCAATATGGACTTACGTTGACAATACAAATTATTAAATAACATTCTATCCTTAATATCAAAATCAAGAATAGCATTAAATATTAACTTTGTAAAATCCTCTACACTTTTGGACTTCTCCACAACATATGATAAATAATCATTGGACGAAATACCAAAAGTTTTTATCGCTAGAAAAAATACCCATTTCTCATATTTTTCAGCATTTGCAAAATCTCTAACCCACAGGTGTAAATTCTGTTTACCTCCAAATTTCATATTAATAATATCATCCCATCCTCTTTCTGAAATATCTTCAAGAATATTTCCCCAAAATGCATCATTTTCTTCATCAATCCGTAATGTCGCAAAACGTGAATCTAATTTTACAACTCCTTCATAAGCAGAATTTCGTTCATGAATTTCAAAAATACTATCAGGAAATTCATGTCGCTTGTGTTTTGTTTCAATTAAAATTTCATTTAATCCAATCAGTTCAATCAATTTAGATATTTGATTTATTCCATAAGTATTAGTTTCATAAAACTTAGCTAAAGACTTATTAATTAATGTCAATTTTATCGGTTTGCAATCATCACACATCGCAATATAAGCTCCCCGATCAACAATCCGAGGATCTTGCAACTTAATATATTGATCACATGCAACCAAAATAATTATTACTTTATTTTGTGGTACGATTTCCAATATATTTCGCAACATCAAATTCATAATGTCACTTCCTAATAATTTCAGAAACGTAGATATTCCATATAAAAAAGTAATATCTTTATTTTTGGAAATTGAATTAAGTAATTTATCAAATAATGGCATAGAATCCACTGACGCAAAATCTCCCATATCAATAAATTTTATATTCCCAATTTCAAAATAATTTTTAAGTTCAACAAGATCGTCTGCCTTTGAAACATTAACAATACGCGGCATAATATCTGTAGAATTAAGATATTTTTCAATCTTTATTTTAACTTGTTCTAAAGTCATAACCAATTTATATAAATATGAATTACCTAACCCTATTTCATGTATTAAAATTTCATTTTTTTGAGAATTTTGCAATTATCTAAATTTTAATACCTCAATTGACATCTGCAAAACATTCAAAAACGACTTGTTAAAGTTTATCAAACAACGTTTTCCTCTGTATATTTTAATGCTTTTGGAGCAAGGAATTAGCAGTATAACAAGTACACTTCCTTTTCCTAACTCCAAAATCATTCATTATAGATATATGATAAACATCAACAATTTATTTTGCTGATAATAAAACTAAAAATTTCACTATCACTAACAATCAGCTGTTGATTATTTCAATTCCTACAGTCATATTATTTTTAATCATATCTTTCAAATATGATTTAACTTCATCTGCATTCATTTCGTCAATTTTAGAGAAAGCCTTTTGATAACCTCCTTCAGAGTATTTTTTCTCTGCCAAGCTATTAAGTTTTTGCTTAATAATCGTAATACTTGTCATCCAATCATAAGGAGAAGCAGATATATATTTTCTTAAATATGTCTTCACTTCTTCAATATTAGAAAGTATAGTAACCAATTGTCCAATAATATGTACTCGGAAAGCATTATTACGCTCATTGGAATCTGCAAGTATATTAAAAAATGTCGCATTTTCCAACTTAGTTATAGCTTCTTCAACCGATCTCATATCTGTTGGACGGTTCACCGTGGCAAATACTTTAATATATTCTCTCAATTGTGATTCAGACAGCATACATAAGATTGGCATACTATACCTTTCTGACCAATCTTTAGGAGAATCTGTGCCAGTTTTATCTTGCCATAATTGTCTCAACTTTTGTGATCCAAGTTGCTTTTTCAAATCCTCAATTATAGAAAACAACTGATTTAGATACAAAATTTTATCAAGTTTAAAACTTCCTATTGGCAACTTAGAGAAAATCTCATCAACTTCTATATCAGAGAAATCTGATAATTCAATTGCATATATTTCTCTAAAAAATTTACGTTGATTGTCACAAAAAGCAATAAAACTATCTCCATACTTTTTAATATACGAAAGAAATAATTGAAGTTTATCTGTATGCAAACTACCATTATTCATCAAATCAAGCAACATGGACAGGAACTGCTGCAATTCTCCCACTTCATTTTTGACAGCTGCAAATGGAAAGCGAAGTCTTTTACATTTTTCAATCCAATGTTCAAAAGTTTCTGATAATTTTTTTGTTTTACCGATATAAGGAGTTGAAGCAAGAATCACTTCATATTCCAATATCACTTCCGTAATTTTAGAATCAACAGTTTCTTTTTTCCAAACCCAAGCAGCGGCATCCGCATCAAATTTCTGGCGAACAACATTAATATATTGACCACCGTCTTCTATTTTTTCAGCTAACTCAGGAAGACGACCTTGTGCAAAAACTGATAAATATTCAATCATTCCTTTTTTGCAATTATCAATTGAAAATAATATTGCAAGGTCTGAATGAAGTTTCGGTTTTTCCATACATAATCTACCTATTTCAATAGCTATTTCATTATCTGACTTAACAGAATTTATATTATTAGCAAGGTCACAATATAATTTTATTACATGTGAAACAAAATCTTCTTCTGTATTTATATTAACAGAATCCAAAATCCTATCTAATGTCCATATTGGAAAAATCAAGTGTTTCATTTTAGATCTTATGTTATCACGTGCTTGTTCAATTGTAGAACACATTGATTTTGGGATATGGAAAGCTGAAGATGTGGCATCAACAAATGCCTTCTCTTCCTTGCTCATCGTAACAATATATTTATCCCTATACCTTGGAATTGGAGTAATATCATTTTTTATCACCTCCTCAATCATCTCTTGCATTTTAGAGACACTTAGCTCATCTCTATTTAAGCTATCACTCCAACTATATTTTCCATTCACATACTCTTTGAGGATAAACCCCATTATAAATGCAGTTAAGTTACATGGTAAAAACGCAAATGGAGAAGCCTGTAACAATTCATAAATACGCATAATTGATATTCTACCATCTTCATTCAACGTTCTCTCAATTAACTCTTTTACTTCTATTTTTATTTGAGAAATAAGTGTGCTTGGATTTTTTATCCAATAATTCTCATTTTTCCACGCACCTGCTAAAGCCACTTCAAGTTTAGTGTTATTACTTGGGGAATTATACAGATTTCTTGTTTTTTCATTAACACCACATTCAACACCAAGTTTTAACGAAGTCGACAACCACAAACTTGAAGTCACATTCATGTGTTCCAAACCCAAACGATATCGCTTAAGACAAATATGACGTAATTCCTCTATTAAGGAATCCAGATTAGCTAAAGTTGCACCATTTGGATTCTCTACATCGCAAATAACAATTCTGCCTTTTCCTATATTTGTCTTCCAATCAGAAATAATCTTATTAGCATAATTTTGATATGTAGTTGCCATGCTTTTATCTTTTCCCTGATAATATGCAGCTTGAGCAGAATTATCTACCCATTCATCAAATTTATTATCGGAAAATAAAGTTCGACTACAATCAATCACTATAACATTTGAATCAATGTTACGATTATACAAATCTATAATTTTTCGAGATATTGTGGTAGCCTCACTAGGATTTTTAGCAAATGTCGCAATTGCATAAATATGCCTATTATCAGATTCTGCCTTCGACTGAATTTGATTAAATTTTAAATCCAAATTAAATGCGGTTGCATTATCAATACGATAACGTAATTTCAGCATATTTGGAATTTCCAGAACATCATTAAATTGTTCTAATTCAATAATATCAGTTGTTCGTTTATTCAAAAACAACTTCTTCTTTTCATCAATCTGAGAAGAATCAAATTCGCCATTTAGGACAGCAAATATTTCATTATCACGTCCAATTTTCTTCTTAAATAATACCCTATCCCTCACAAGTTTTTCAGCACAACGGGCAGCCTCTCCATTTTCAAGATCAGATCCTTCAAATACCATATTGATATTTTCTTCATTAGGCAATAGAATCTCAACTGCATAATTTGTCTTAACCGCTAATGCTTGCAATAACAATACAGCTTTAAGAATCCTTTTTTCGGTATTATCAAGAGTGCCAGCCAATCTTGAATAATTATCCAAGATTAATCTAATATTAGGAGTCAAAGCATCCCTATCACTTTCATAAAAATAACTCCACAAAAAATCCACTGAAAGAAATGGATTTTCTGATTCTGGTCCAACATTATCAATAAACCATTGAAATGTCTTAATATCAGAATCTTCAATTCTATTTTTAATAAAATTAAACATACTTCTTTGATTAGAATTAAAAGATGCCGATATATGCTTAAGGATATATGCAGAATAAGGATGTATTGGTAATATTCCCCTCAATTCATTATCCTTAATTCCCACTTTATTCTTTATTTTTCTTCTTGAATCGCATGTACGAAATTGTAAATCTTCTACTATTTCATTCCATTCATCTTCCAATATCTCTTTTTTCTTAAGTGCAGCACCCATCAGTTGAAATGCTGTATTTTCCGGCAATTCAATCTGATTCGTAGGCTTAATGAACCTACCCATTGTTTTATTTCGTATAGACTCTTCAAGCAGACCTTCACTTTTATGAGTGACTGGAATAAAACAAAATTTATCAGTTTGACTTAATTCTATTATTTCTTGGAATCCCGTAAGTCTATTGCGATTGTTAATCAAATACTCAGTAAATTCATCCCAAATAAAAATTAATCCGGACAAGTTATTTTCTTCAATAACATGATGAATCCAATTACAGAGACCTTTGGGATCAAGAGAAAATGCCCTAATCTGTTTTTCATTTGCAACCTTGAAAATTTTCCTCATTAGTTCCTGTAGTGCAATTCCCTCAAAATCTTGAAGATTATTTATTATGGCATCCACATCACAACCAAAAAGGTCTGCATAACTTCCTTTGACATAAATTTCAAAACTTGCTTTATTTTCTGGATCAGAAAGGTATCTTATAACAGATGTTTTTAATGCATCTATACCTACATTATTTATACCTTCATCTTTCAATGCAGATTCAATACTTTCTTGGATAGCTAAGATTAAGTCATTGTCACTATTTATAGACGAAGAACCATATCTATGGACAACAATAATTTTTCCATTCTGCTTTGCAAGAATAAATTTCTTTTTCAAATCAGAATTCAGTGTGGCATATTCGTCAAAATATGCTTCTGTTTCCTCTAAATTCGCTTCCAATAGTTTCTTTAGAGTAATTACTGCATGTGACTTACCTGTCCCATAAGACCCCTCAACCCAAATATTTAATTTACTTGAACGGTTTAAGACATTTACTACATTTGTTATTAGCTTCACAAAAGAATCATGCGGAAAGAATTTTTTCCACAAATCTGGTTCTTTTTTAATTATATCACTATTAACCGCAGGAAAATAATCTGGGTCAATATCAAAATATTCACTATATTTATTCATGATTAAAATAGATTAAGAATATCATCTGACGACTTATCTTCACGAAGATTGATATTATCAAGATCAAGTGTAAAAGATACAGAAATAAATTCGGAATAATTGATTGAGAGTCCATTCAAAATATTTATCATTTCATCTCTTTTTAGTCCAAAAATTCTTGTTGGACTAATACCATCTCTATCTATTGAGTCATTAAGCAAATCAGTTAAAGTAAACTGATAATATCTATCACACGCTTCAGCAAATTTGTATAATCCATACAGAATAACCCTAGAATCAGGATCATTCCAAGCTATTCGTCGTATTGAATTCAGATGTCTCTTGTCATTTTTTAGATTCCAATCACATAGACCGAGTCCTAATTCTTTCCCTAAAATTTTGTTTGAAATGAAAATATTTTTAAATGCAGATACTACATGGGTTTGTACATTTTTTGTTTCATTTTCAAGCATACTCTTAATCATTTCTGGAGTATAGTCTATATCAAAAGATACAGATTTAACCCACCAATTAAACTGAGCTGAATATACCAAATTTTCAACAATCAGTCCCCATGCTACAGCATTGTCACATCCCAATTTGGCAATTAATTTTCCAAAAGGAGTTATTGATTTCTTTTCTACAATCAATGCATCTGACAAGAATGAATTTAATGCTTTTATTTTATTAGCACCTAATTCATGATTTTCCCAAAAATCTTCTTGTCTATTAAAAAATTGTTTTATCCATCCAAACTCAACACCTAAGTTTGCATATCTATTAACACTTCCCATTTTATTTTCTTTTTGAGGTAATCTATTGGAATTAGCCATTAGACATCCATCATCAATATCATGACATTTATGACACTTATAACATTTATCGTCAATGCTAACTCCATTTCTATCCATAATTATAAATCCATAAGGACAATTCGCCTGACAGACTTGACATTTTATACAATAAGCAGCCTTTCTTAAGGCAATTTTTAGCGATTTTTTTAATTTAATCTCATCCTTACTATTCCCAATTTTTATATTAAATATTTCTTGATTTTCAGATATAATAGAACTCAATATATAAGCATTTTCATTTACAAATAATCTCACCCTATTATTATCTAAAAAATCATATTTTGCTACTGTTTTAATCCATTCCTTCCAAGAAGAATTTATAGGGATAGCAATTTCTAAAACACCATTTTTTTCTGATTCTTGCATCAATAATTTTGAGTTAATAAGCTCTCTACCACTTCTTCTTGCCTTCCAACCAGCAATATTCATATACTCCAACTCACTATTTTTATCAACAAAATGTTTTGCACTTGTTTCTAAAATTATTTGATTAAATTTATGAGTTGAATTTCCATATAATTGTTCCTTTATATACATATTTTTATAACCTGCTAATGGACATACCAAGCATCCTGCTCTTGTATTACCACGCTTATATGCATTATTAAATAACAAGTTATATCTATATGTATAAAGGAATAACTCTGCTGTTCCCCATTCCAATATTGGATGGGAACTATATTGACCCCTAATTTTTTCGCCAAGACTCACTTCTTCGTATTCAGATCTTGACGCACTTTCTGCCGCCCGAATACCAGTAAATGCCATTCCTCTAAACTGATTATTCTGTAAAATTTTTCTTAGAAGAATAATTTGAGGTGTAGTCTTATGTACACTGCAACACCATCTTAACCGTTGTGCGGGAGGTCCAAATAATCTCCATGTATATTCCGGTGATTTTTCAGACTTTGCATGGAGAAATTCAATTTTATTATCATCACAATATTTTCGTACTTTATCAATTAGCTCATAAGTATCATCAAATTCCATTTGAGTATCTCCAAAAAGCACTTTAAAATCATTATGTGGCAATGCTCTTTGAACTAAATCAAAAACAAGTACACTATCTTTTCCTCCACTAAAAGCTACATAAAAAATATCAACTTTTTTTCGATATTTTAAAAAAGTATTATAAATTTTTTTAATTGTCTCGGCTTCCAATTTATCCAAAATATCCGTATTTTTAGAAACCATCAACGGAATATCAACTTGTTTTAATGGCATACCATTCTTCTCAGGTAAATCTATTATTATTATCTCAGGTTTTATAAATGGGGCACCACCCTTAGTTTGAGCCACAAGTCGCCCTCGATAATAATAACTATTACCTTCAGCCCACATAAAAGGAGCGGAATCATCCTTCTCATATTTCCAATACTTATCAAAACCTAATATATCAAGTTCCTTATAATATACAGGTCTTGGCTCCCTGCTCATTTGAGAAGGAGTACTGTTCAATATAATACCTCCAGATTCTGGATCCCAACAATACGAATACATTATATTTAAATATTTTGTCGCATAATTGCGGCGCGTTCAACAATTTGATCAATACTGCCAAATCTACTTCGGGCAATATATCCATCATTTTTTAAAACATCAATGATTTCATCAGATGAATATGATTTAGGAGCTTTAATTAAAATATCTAATATGATATCGCTTAAAGACAATATATTTGACTTTCTATTTACAATAGCACCTTTTACCATTGTTCGATGAAAACCATTATGAATAATTTTAAACTTATGACTATAACATGCCACATAATTCTCTAAAAGATAGCTATTCCATTGATATCCACATTTTGGGAAAGCTGAAAATTCATTAACAGATTCCGTAGGAATATATTCTTCGCCACAAATATCTGTCAATAGATTATCAATACCAATAATATCAAACGAAATATGTTCTTTTGATACAAATGTTGTGGCATTTATTCTTACTGCCAAAGAAAGCATAACATCCCAGTATAATGACGTTCCAAAATTAGACGTCAACTCTAACATTTCATTTATAGTAAATATGTCATGATTTCTAATATAATTCTGTACAATTCTTTCTACAGAAATATCCCGATCAATGAAACTTATGACATTACCGCTAAATTTATATCTCTTAGCCAATATTACTTTCAACGCATTTCTGATACCAATTTCACTTATCAAAAGATTCTGAGAAAAAATTGATTTTATATTATTATTTATATATGAGCATAAATCACTCCAACTCATATATTCCTCCTCTTTAATTGCCCTATCCAAAATATCATATATTTTAAATAGATCATTATCAGTTATCTCAAAATTATCTATATGAAAACGCTCCGAAGAACGAGAAGTAGATATAAGAATATTAGTATTGGAAGAAAATATCTGATGTATTTTATCCTCTGAAATATGATATAATCCCGTCTTTACAGCAGATTCAGAAACAGGACAACCTTGTGCTTTTACAAATGCAATAACTTCTTCTTCAACATTTGGCTCTACTCTACTATCAACACATACATATTCCTTCTTAAAAATCCATTTTGGAAAATAATAATTCATATATTCTTTCAACAAATCCTTATTTCCAATCTGTGAATCTAAAAATTCATCATGAAATTTCGATAGTATTACTGAATAATCTATATACTCTAATCCTCCATCAAATAATTCTGTAATATATTTTTGTAATGTATTCCGATAATTATCAGAAAGCATTAATTTTGGGAAATAGACCTTAATATTATAAACAATCCCATATTTTGATACTAAATCATCAATATTTTCAGGAATGACATCCAAATCCTCTCCGCTTATTTCTTTATAAAAACGCATGAGTTTTTTTCTTTCAATTATAGAACCCAATCTATAACCGACAGCAAATTTCGTATAAAGTACTTTTTCCAACATCGAAGTTGCATCCTCCTTGATGTTAGAAACACTTTGATTTTCCTTGTCTTCTTGCTTATCTATTTTTGTTATTAAACAAACTTTTTCATTCTCTTCAATTGTATGCTTATCTATATCTTCCGATATTTTTGATTTTACAATATTAATCCTTTTTACATTACTTTCTATATCATTGGAAACATGAGGAATTCTATCATGATTGAATTTTAAAATTACAATATGACTACTTGTAAAAGACCACTCCTTAAACCACTCTTTCAGTTTTTCTCTTAATGAAATATAATTGTAAATTCTTTTTTTAGCCAAATCTTGCTTAAATTCCAAATAAATAGTTTTAAATGATATTGAAACTGCTTTATTTTGTTGTTTTTCAATAACAAACCTATAAATTTTATCCTTTAATTCATTATGATTATCTAAATTTTGGAATTTATTCGTTTTTGCAAGTATGTTATTATATCCTAATATATTTTCTGATAAATCATTACATTTAGAAGGCTGTTTTTCTTCTATTGATATTAATTTATTTTTATCAAATTTACACTGAGGGAATACGACATTCAACATTTCCTTCAAATCATTATATCCACAAATACCAATTTCATTTAATTCCTTCTTATAATATATATATATATTTTCCAATGACACCACATTTTGATCAGCAAGAGTCAATGAAACCCTTTCCTTTATTCTCCACTTTAAGGAATTTGTCAATTTAGGATAATAATTTTTAACTTTATCTGCATTTTTATCATCAGTGTCAGAAAAAACAGACTCTTTATCATTTAAGTTTCTCTTTGAAGATATTGCATAATAATGTACATCATATTCATTCGAATATGATCTTTCAATCATAATATCAAATTTATAAAACTTCCAATTAGGGAAAGTACACTTTAATCTTTTTTTCAATTCATATACATTACCTATTCCTTGCCGAATCAAATCCTCTTTAAATGCGTAGTAAATATTTACAATTGGTATCGTATGTATATTTTGTATCTCCTTTTCCTTAATATAGTCAACAATCTTTGTACTTAATTCATAATCTATAGCTTTTTTATTTTCATTTTTATCACTATTCAATTCAATAACATAATAATCATCAGCAACATTTTCAGAATCAATTTTTTCATTAGGCTCAACAAGTTTTTTCGGCTCATTAATCTCGTCTTCACCATGATTATCAATTATCGTATTAGCATATTCATCTGAATATGGAGTTTTGTCTATATATATGATATTATAATCTATAAAAATCCATGATGGATATGTTTCTTGAAGCAATTGCTTTAATTCGGCAATATTACAAACATTTATATTCTTTAGATCAATTCTAAAACTATTAAATAATAATACTAATGGAAATTTATTATTGCCTTGATTAAAAAATTTATAAATATTATCCAACATTTTATCCCACATATCCATATATCTATAATTTGAATTAATTATAATCGGATATTTTCTTGTAGAACCTATCATTGAATCTTTTTTTATTATATTTTTCCTTTTATTATTTTGTAAATCATGCAGCATTTTTTTCAAATAACATTCCACTAAATCTACGTTAACAGTTCCATCACATATTGCGTCCAATTTTACAAATGGATATTTCCTTATGGCACACTCCAATAATTCTGCAAATACTTTTTTATCAGAATTATATAATGATGCAATATCCTTAAATAACAAAGTTTTGCACTTAATTCCTTTTTTTGCTCCAAATAGACAACAATTCATGGATTGTATCTGAAGAGCAATTCCATTTTCATTCCTATAAGTTTCACTAACCTTGATTCCCATTTTCTCCATCGAATAACGCAACCTTTTCGACAAAATCGAAATAGCATTTTTCATAGAAATCGCACCATTATATATCATAATACAATAGGCAAGGAGCAGTGCAATTTCATGCTTATTCCATGGAAGATTAATCGGTGCCATTGTTAATTAAAAACAATTTCTTAATCCGTCTGAATCCCTGGCATCGGAGTATATATATTCTTGAATATTTAGTTAAATTTAGATATTGCAATACAAGACATAAAAAATAGAAAACGTGGGATCCACTTTTTTGCTTGTCCCACCTGCTGAGGCCTTGGCGTTGCCTGTTATAGAAAGGACAAGCAACACAGAAGCCCACGTGTAGGTATATAGTTATTCCATAATTCTACTCCAGAATATATGGCAGCCTATAACCAGCCGTGAGCATCTTTGTTGCTTCAATCCATGTCTATAACCTTAACCGCCAAGTTTCAGCAGGCATGGGTCGAAGCGCAAAAGACGCTCCATTAAAATATGTCAGTTTCCCTCCCGCATTTCCCTTCAGTCTAATTTAATTGACCTTATCAGACTTCTGCGCGTAGAGAATTGTTTTGCAAATTTAATTCTTTATGTTGATTTTACAAAATGTATTTATTTTAATTTATAAATTTATTAAAAAATAACATTCTTTTCATTAATTCTTAATTTTGAATTAATTTTTGACAACAAATAACATTTACTTCCAAATATCTTGCCTGTGATATTTATCTGCCTATATTTGCTTTTTGAAGTTATTCGGACTTCATTTTTAGCTTACACAGAAGTTATACTAACTTATTATGAAGTGTCTTAATCTTTAATGCTTAACGGAGATATCCGTCACTTTGATTGTGCTGTTGTAGGAATTGATCGACCAGCAGTTTTTCTGTATGCCGTAGATACGCATCGTGTAGGCTACGTTGTCGTTGATGTAGACTGTGCATACTGAGTTATCTGTGTAGATTCTCACGTCATATACATTGTCTGTCGGATTGTTGAATACGTAGCCGTCTGCCCCATTGACGAATCCGATTCCTGCCGGACCCTCCTCCTCAAAATTGATCTTGTGTCGTCCTTCACCTTCGGGATTGATTATTACCGTATAGTATTTCTCTGAATCGCTGCCTCTACCGAAGGATATGCCGAATCTTACGTCTGAATTATCACTCTTCACCTTGAAGCTGATGTTATTCTCGGAGGAAAGACGGTTGAAGAGTGCATATCCACCCTCACCAATGGTCAGATCTGCCGGGGTGCCGCTGACGTTGCCATCCTGCTTCATTATCTTCACATTCTCCTCTTTAGAAAGGCGGTCGGCAATACCTTCCACCGCGCCCAAAGTAAGAGAGCCATCCTCATGCTGAATCACACGATGCGCAACCAGCGCACCTGCCCATTCAGGTTCCGCCGGGAATGCTCCGACATTTGTGTTGTCATTGCCGGGACGTGTGGGGCACCATCCCCAGATGTAACGGTTAACCCCGTCGGAAGCTGTCTTTCCGGCATAGAATGCTCTTGAATCAAGCATACCTTCATGAGAGTCAGGCCATAGACCGGCATCATTTGCTGTGGTTGCCTTCAACTCATCAAGCGTGCGACCCTTGAAATACTGCACTCTTCTCACCGCCGCATGTTTCTCTGAATAGACGAGATACCACCAGTCGCCCATCTTGAAGACATCAGGACACTCATAGAACCTGTCCCACATCATTGTCATGAAGACACCGTTGCTTTCCCAGTCTTTCAAATCGGTAGAAACATACTCAGCAATCACGCCCTTGCCATTCTTCTGAGTAGACACAAGCATGTGGAACTTACCGTCGTCACCCTTGAAAACGAATGGGTCGCGGAAATCAGCAGTGCTATACTCACCCTCACCGGATAGGAAAAAGTTGCTGTCTTTCTCCCAAGTCTTGAAGTCTTTTGATGTAGCCAGCATAACAGCCTCCACCAGTCGGGTGGCAGCCACATTGACGGAATGCCCTGTATAGAATGTGTAATATGTGCCATCTGCCTCATTATATATTGTAGAGCCGGTGCCAAGCGCACCATCCTGCTCTGTCTGTGTGCCGGTGGGAATCAGTTCGCCAAGATTCGTATAGCTTGCTCCATCGGTAGTGGAGAGACACCAGAAGGGATGGAACGTGGCGGCATTGGGACGAAATTCCTGAAGGTAGAAGATCTTGAAATCCTTATTCACCGGGTCATAGAAGGGCATCGGATCGCCCACATATCCCACTGCCGGATTATAGAATATGTCATAACCGGCGGCATCTGTCGGCTGGAAATATTCCGACGTGCCTTCCCAATCTTTATTGGCAGTCTCCACACTGTCATTACCGAATGCACTCAATGCCAAGACAGCGAACATCGGTATAATCATATTTTTGGGTTCCATAAGATTTATTGACAAAATATTATATTACAGATTTATCTTCTTGACTCTTTTGGAGTCTCTCCATACTCATCCTTATAGCATTTGGTGAAATATGCAGGCGATGTGAATCCCACCTCATAGCTTATCTCTCCTATGCTCTTTTCTGTGGTCATAAGCAATTTTCTACCACGCCGCATACGCTCCTTACGTATGATTTCAACAGGCGTGTAATTGCTGAGTGCCTTGATTTTTCTCGTAAATTGAGATTGACCCAATCCCATCTTCATCGCAATGCTCTCCACACTCAAATCGGGGTCAGACATCTCTTCATGTATTATCGACAGGAAGCGCGAATAGAACTCGCTCTCTATATCAATAGGTGTCTTTTTATCTGACAGCTCCCTATTTGGGGCGACATTCGGCTTCACAGAATATCTCGCCTCGCCAAGATGATCCATCACAAGCCTTCTGTTCTTGAGAAGGTTTGCACAACGCACAATCAGCATCTCCGCATTAAACGGTTTAGGGAGATATGCATCCGCACCGCTTTCATACCCTTTTATCCTCTGCTCCTCTCGGCTACACGCCGTCAGCATCAACACCGGAATATGAGACGTGGTTATCTCACTTTTCAGTTTTTCCACACACTGCATACCATCCATCTCCGGCATCATGACATCGCAGATGATAAGATCCGGCACGTATTTTGCCGCCATCCTTAGACCCTCCTTACCGTTGCAGGCATACAGAAGACTGTATTTATCCTCAAGTATATCTCTGACAAGCTGCAATATATCCTTATTATCATCTATGACAAGGAGAAGCGGTTTATCCGGGTCAATAGTCTGATTCAGTTCCTCTTCCGGAATTATTGCCGTAAATCTATCGTCATATTGCTGTCTGTTATCAACATTATTATCAACGACATCAGTATGCCCGTCATTTCGGAATCCATCTCCATTATTGACATGCCTTACCGGAAGCGTGACTATAAATCGGCTACCCTTCCCAAGCTCGCTTTCCACCGTCAGATCTCCCCCATGAAGTTCGATGAATCCTTTCGACAGGGCAAGTCCGATACCTGACCCTTTAGCGTTCACTTTATCCACCTGATAGAACCTGTCAAAAATATGCTTGCAGTCATCTTCCGATATTCCACAACCGGAATCCGCCACCGATAAAGTCATCACATCATCCTTAATATTCAGCGACACTTTGATCCTACCGTTATCAGGCGTATATTTGAAGGCATTTCCAATAAGATTAAACAACACTCTCTCCAATTTACCTTGGTCTATCGCCACATTATAGGATGCAGAAGTCAACCCTGCCTCAAATGAAAGACGTATATCGCGTTTCCTCGATTCCTCCTTGAATGATTCCACACAATTACTTACCAACTGATATACATCCGTCTCACTCAGATTAAGCTCCATCTTGCCGTTCTCATATTTCCTGAAATCCAATATCTGGTCTATCAGATTTTTGAGAATCCTGACATTCTTGGCTGCAAGCCGCATCATGTCACGATCTTTCGGACTCAGATAATCCTCATTTGCCACCTTATCCACCGGAGCCGAGATTAGCGTCAGCGGTGTACGCAAGTCATGAGAAACGTTGGTGAAGAACATCAGTTTTGAGTTGGTGGCTGCCTCAAGCCGCACATACAACTGCTCCTGTTTCTCCTTCTCCACTTCCAACTGACGATTCTTCTCCATCAGACGCGCCTGATGTCGGCGATGCTGCACGAAAATCCTTATGCCCATGAAGAGCAAGCCGCCAAGAAGCACCAGAATCACTATCATTGAATATAGCACCACAGTCTGCGCGGAATGTCGCTCCCAATATTCATCTATCGTGGCTTTCAATTTATTTATCTTTTCCCCCTCGCTATTTATCAGTCGGTATTGGGCAAGCAATATGTCGGCGTTCGACCTGTCAACCGGTGACAACGGCACTATTGTGGTAAGACGCTCATATTTATCACCTTTCAACACTGCCATAGCGATACGGAATACCAGTTCCCCCTCCGTAGGATAAAGGAATGTGGCATCTATCACACCCTCCGACACTGCCTTGATTCCAATCTCCGAAGAACCGTCTATACCTATTATCGTTATATCATCCCTACCCATTGAGACAGCACTCTTGGAAGCTCCTATAGCCATACGGTCGTTGTGGGCATATATAAGATTGGTATGCGGATAGATTCTCAGCAGGGAATCCACAATATGGGCAGCCTCCGATTCTTTCCAGTTGCCTGATATCGACGTCAATACCTTTACGTTGGGATAAGATGAGAGAGTCTGCTGAAATCCTTCGTGACGCTTCTTTGTAGGTGTCATCGTTCTGACCCCCTCTATCTCTATCACGTTGATATTATCTTTCAGAATAGACCGGGCATATTCCGCTGCTGATTTCCCCAGCACATAATTGTCTACCTCCATGTGGGCCGTTACATCCAGATTGTCAATACCACGGTCATACGTCACAACCGGGATTCCCCGCTGCATAGCCTCCTTCACTATCGGGGCTATTGAATCACCCTCAGTAGGAGAAACCAGTATTATATCAAAATCATTATCAATGAAGTATCTCAAATCCGCCACCTGTTTTTGCGGACTGTCATCTGCCGAAAGAATCTCCATCTCCACATCATCATACATCAATGCCTCCCGACGTAGTTCGCCGTTCATCTTCATACGCCAGTCATCGTTGCTGCATTGCGACACGCCTATCTTATACTCTGCCTCACTCTTCTTTCCACAACCTGTGAGGAATAAGAATAGAATCAAAAATACAAGATACAATTTTCGCTGAATTAAGATTTCTTTCAATAAGTTATACATGATACGATTTATTGTTGATCTCCAATGCCACAAAGATAATGATTTTATATTATTTAAAGTAATTAGTTATTTACTTTTTGACAAAAACAGTCAAAAAAACGTGCCCACAGATTGTGGACACGTCGGATAATATACATTTCGTAAATAAGGACTTAGAATTATTTTGCTTTTTTACCTGTCAGTTTCAATATCTTCTTCGGCAGATCGGTGTTGTCGTTGAAGTTGGAGAAGTTGTTCGCACCGTAGCCGATAACGTAGAGAGGCACGGGATGACCTGTGTGGCTGCCTGTGGTCCAACCGAAACCGCTCTTCGTGTTGATCACCCCGCACACTGCCGCGCCAAACCTCCAAGCATCCTTGTTCATCATTGATATGGCATATTCCTCCTTCAACGCCTGAATCTCCTTGTCGCTCAATTTGATAACTGTGTCGAATCCGAATTTATCTTTCAGATATTCATACATGTTATCCCATGCCGGTATGTTGCCGGATGCGATGATCTCCTCGCAGTATTCCACGAATTTCTCCTTCGAGATCTTCTGACCGCGTGCCATCTCCGGACGTACACTGTAGCCTGTGGACTGACATCCAACCGACATGCCACCCGTCTCATGGTCTGCTGTGACAATTATAAGAGTCTCCTTGGGATGCTTCTTATAGAAATCGTATGCAATCTTTAATGCATTGTCAAAGTTCTTCACCTCTCTAACTGAAGAGCCGCCATCGTTGCTATGACCGTTGTGGTCGATGCTTCCACCCTCAACCATCATGAAGAAACGGTTGGGATTCGTGCGCATCAGATGGTTAAGACATGCCTGAGTCAATTCAGGAAGGGTCAAGGCATTTTCAAGGGAGTCTATCGCCATGCCTATCTCATTATTCATCTTCTCATGGAACGGACTCAACACAAGCTGACGTTTAGCGTTCTTGTCAATGCCATCCATACCGTAGCTCACTGCCACGTTATTCTTCTTGAAATGATCCATAAGGTCGTTCTCCTTACCATTCTTATCACGTCTGCCACGCAAGGATGCACCGGCTGCAAACTGGTAGCCGGAGGCTGCAAGATCCTTTCCGATCTCATAAAACATGCCGCGATTGGGCACGTGGGTATAGAATGCTGCCGGAGTGGCGTCGTCAATAGCCACTGTTGTCACGAGACCGACACCATAGCCGTTGTCAAAGAGTGTCTTGGCTATGGAAGTGACGGCTACTGTATCGGCGTTCATGCCGAGCATGCCGTTCTTTGTCTTATGACCGGTAGACAACGCTGTGCCTGCCGCTGCAGAGTCTGTCACGCCGGAGCTTGCCGAGTGGGTGGTGATCATCGACACCACAGGGAAAGTGGTCATCAGAAGCGGTGTCTCGCTCTTAAGCACATCCTTATTAAACCACTGTGCGTTAGTGACCTCAGCTACACCCATTCCATCTCCAATGAAATAGAATATATACTTCAAATCCGCCGCATAGCTTGCCGAGGCTGTCAGCAAAATAACCCCTGCCGCAGCAATTGCTTTCTTTACGTTATAAAAGAGTTTCATGATGGTTTGTTATTATCTTTTCACATTTGAAATGCAAATTTAAACATTATTTTTTCAACTATGAAAAAATTTGGCTTTCTCTCATAAAAAAAAATAAGTGTATGACAAAAGTTTTATTGTCCTTTTGTCACACACTTATAGGGTCGAGCATAAGATTAAATGCTCAACGAACCAACACTTTTCTATTATCTACCAAATATATCCCATTCTCCAGACCATCAATCGCATTTGAGTGCAACACACCTTTCCTTATTAATTGTCCGGATATTGAATACACATCCACAATTTTTGACGGATTATAGGAGTCTGCATCTGGTAGCGACACGCCTCCATGAATACTGCCGGATTTCAATACCCACGCATCGATGGAGGAGGCATGCACCTCTCCACCCTCAGAGAAAACCTCAACACCATCAGCATCAGCTTCAGTCGGGAATACCCTGACGGATGTTGCCCAACGGTCATTAATGAAGACGTCAACAATGGATCCATCAATAAATACATTCATCTTCATCTCTGACCCTTCCGCAAGTCGCTCCGGAAGCACTGCCCTGTAGATTCCGTCATACACCCCATTGTCATTGACAAGGCGACGCAATTGAGTGAAGTCAATCACAAGTTCATTGCTTGACGGCACATATTTTATTGTTGCTTCTCCGGTAGCCCCCTTGAAGAATTTAAATCCAAAAGCAGAAGCTCCTACCTGAAACTGTCCGAGCATCTCCACCCGTCTGCCTGATACACCATCAAGTGGCATGACATCCGAAATCTTACAATCCTTAAATGAAACATTTGCATCCGAACGCATATCTTTCAAGCCTTCGTATGGTTTCTGCACAAGCACTCCTTCCGAATTAAGGCTCCACTCGCGTGGCAACGAATAGCAGTGTGCCCATCCAAGTTTCCAATTAGTAGACGACGGCAATTTATCCGGCACAATTCCCAGAGCTATCACCTTTTCGTCATGCTTATATATGGTGGGTGAAAGCAATCCGAAACCATCCTTGGAAATCAACTCAACATTCTTCGGAGTGGCAGAATTTGATGACGGCACAAAATGACCCTCCCCGTCTATCGAGCCTGTCCAATATAGGGTATGTACTCCGGTCAAGGTTTCAAGCGGTGTTGCTGTAAACAGCCAATTGCCATCAGACATCTCCGTAATATTCGGCATCTCCCAGAATTTGCCATCCTGACCTACGGATGTACCGGTGAAGAATAGGTCTCCTGTATTCGACCAATTACCTCCCTGATATTTATGAAGAGTCGTGGTTCCGACCCCATTCTTTGATGATCCTACGATAATATATGCGTTATCACCGTTTCTGAAGAAATACGGATCGCGGAAATCATCCGACAATCCTTGCGGACGCCCGCTTATTATCGGATTGCGCGGTGACTTCGTCCATTCTATTAAATCTTCCGACTTGGGAGCAGCCTGAGCAATAGTAGCCTTGGCATAATCCACTGCCGTATAGAGTATGTTAGGTTCTCCTCCGGTAATCTCATCATCTGCAAACACACATCCGCTCCAACATCCCTTTATATCGTAGCTCTCTCCCGGCGCGATAGCAATAGGTTCTTCCTGCCATTCACATAGATTTTCGCTTGTGATATGCCCCCAATGCAGACGTGCCATATACGGACCATCCGCATTCTTCTGGAAGAAAAGATGATACTTGCCATCGGAATACCACATGCCATGACACTCGTTGGTCCATCCCGCTGCCGGCATCCCATGGAAATGAGGACGCAACAAGTCTTCTGAAAAGCGGGATGCAGGGATATCAAGATTGGCAAGATTCTCCGGACGTTCGGAAGCAAATGACTCCACAGGCAATGCCTCGTTCCATATCTTGACATCATCTATCAAGCCATTGAACGACATCAGTTCAAACGGACCACTCTTCCGGCTGGCTTTTGATTGCCCCATATAGAGATTGCCACCAGCGAAGCCGAACGAACCTGTACATTTTGAGGAACCGACCTCCTCACCGTTATTATACAACACAGCTTTCTTTGCAGCACAGTCCACGACTGCTACAAGATGATTCCACTGATACACCGGCAACGGACTATCCACCTGTATATCCACAGGCCATCCACCTATGTAGGAACGGAAGGAGTATTTCCCATCAAACCCCACATAGAATCCGAAGCCGGTCTTATTCTCCTCATCAAGACAGCTGACTATTGCCGTCTGTTCTTTTGTGTCGGTGTCAATCTGGATTATCGGATAACATGGGAGTGCCACCCACGCCGACATGGTGAGTTGTGTGCTTCCCGCAGGGAATAATTCTCCAAGAACCGCTGTCACCTTTGAAGTGTAGCCATCGAAACGTAATGCCTCCCCTACCGCACCAGGAAGATTCTCCGGCACGAAATTCCCTTCAACTGTAGATTTCTGTCCGCTGACGACATCAGTAATCTCGCCGTCTTTCACGTCCATAGGGAAATGTGCCACTATATCAGCAGATACAGTAACCCCTGACAATAGCAACGACGGCAATATGATCTGTCTTATTTTCATAATATGATTCCTTTATTTTAAATAACCCCGGAAGCCACGCCATCCATCCGATACGGATGATTTGCTTCCGAGGTTGCAAATTTATGTCTATAACGATGTTTTATTCCTGATTATTTCAGGTAGTTCAAGATATTTGAAGTGAGTTTCTCCACATTATGCTGATAAGGATTGGTTCCGGAATTCTGATTCCATTCATAAGCCGCAAAACCATTGGCGATACATCTGCCGTGGTTGGCATTTGAATAGAATTCCACCAGACCGGCGACACAGTGGTCGCGTACATGACCCCAAGTTGCAAGCACAAGCGAACCGGTAGTTGCCTCAAAATTGGCGATTACGTCAGGATAGCTTCCGCGTCCATAGATATTGCAATCCCACAGGCAGTTGTGGTCTTCGCGTTGACCGGGACCGATAAGTGGCAGATTCTCATAGCCGTAGCCGTTAGGATCCTCAAGGGTCAAGCCATCATAGATAGCGTGTGCAGTACGATCATAGAAGCCTTGGTCTGAACCGTTGCGGAAATCCCATCCGAGATAAGGGTTGATGACCCACACATCGTCGCCGGAACCGCCGTCGCCATTGCCATAAACTGTCGGAGCCATATTATCGGGCACGATTCCCAACGGCACTGTCAACTGAGTCGCCATATTGGAAAGATACAGACTACCGCCGTTTGCAGAATATTCACGCAATGCTGCGATAACCTCATCCGACACTATATTTTCCGGAAGATTCTGCCATCCCAAAGGAAGACCCACGCGGTCGATCTCAATCCAGATTACCGGATAAAGGTCCGGTTCAAGGGTTGCGATCTGCGACGGTTGGATAAACTCTGCATTATCCTGTGAAGCGAACCATGATGCAGCAGCACGCTCGTCATCATCGGGAAGATCTTGCCATGTATTCGTGGTAAGAAGGTATGCCATCTTAGGCGCGATATACGGAACTGTCGCCTTCACGGTAGAGGGCACCGAAGGATAATATTCATCATATATCAGTTCTACCGTATAAGTCATCTCCACGTCCATCGGCTGTGCCTTCATCTCATAAGAGGTGGCATTCGCCGGGAGAACCACAGCGGCACTAACGTCGCCATCGCGATATATACGCACTCCGGTAATTCCAGAAGCTGAGGGAAGTGCCCATGAAAGTGTGACCGTTCTGCCTGAAATTGTATTAGTGAGCGAAGTCACGCCTGCAAGCTGCTCTTCCGGCAATGTTGCAGTCACTGTCACACCCTCGGATACGTATTTATCTCCGTAGCATAGCTTTACTGTAAAGTAGCCCTCCACTCCGAGAGGCTGACCCTTTACATCGTATGATGTGGCGTTTGCCTCAAGCATTATCGGGTTTCGGGTGTCGGCATTCTTGATGAACTGCACGCCTGTGATATTCTTATCGGAAGGGAGTTGCCAGCTCACGTTCACCGTGTGTCCGCTGACGGTTGCCTTCATATCCCTAACAGTGGGAAGATCGGGAGTTGCCTCATACCCTGTCGGCTCAAAATCACCACAAGAGGTAAATGTCATTCCCATTGCTAAGGTCATCACACTGAGACCATATATTATTTTTGTTGCCATTTCTGTTTCCTTAGTTTAGATTACGGTTATCAATTATAGAGATCGCCTGCATTGTCCTTCTGATTCAACGGTATCGGGAAATAAAGTTCATCCTCCGATAAGTTTGCAGTTGAATAATACGGCTGGAACGCAGTCTCAAACTGATAATATTTGTTGACGACATCCACGACATTACCCCAACGCAAAAGGTCAAACCAACGTAAGCCTTCCATCGCAAGCTCCACACGGCGTTCGTGGCGAACCGCCTTGCGTGCATAATCCTGATTCCATGCAGTAGCGGAATATTGACCGACAGCATAATTCGCTATCATCGGGTTGCAGTCAATCGGAGTGTAGGAAGCATCAACCGAACGGGCTGCCTTAGCACGCACCTGATTGATGAGATCGCGGGCTTCATCAAGATTCTTATTCTGCTCAATCAAAGACTCTGCCTTCATCAGAAGCACATCGGCATAGCGTATGATGATGTAGTTGAGTGATGACGCACCCCAAGGCACGATACCCGGTTTCACGTAGGGTGAATCAGGAGAGGGATAAGGCTTCTTGCCTGAATACTGACCGTAGAGGTCAAGATTGCGGCACCATTTCTCATTATATTGGTAAGAACGCCATGGCATACCTATACGTCCGAGTGTGAAATCAAGGCGAGGGTCAACATTGCCGGCATAGTCGGCGGTAGTCACGCTCTCTGAGTTCTGTGTGCCGTCAAGATAAGGGAGACCGTTCTCATCTGTGCGGAATGCGTTGACAAGATCCTGTGATGCAAGATAGAAGTCGTCGCCATTTCCATAGAGATTTCCTTCCGACCATGTGCAGTTAAGACAGTTATTGAAGTTGAACTGGTCAGGAGAATTTGCCGACGAGAACTGCACCGCCATAACTGATTCAAAACTGTTGTTGAACTCAGGTTTCGACATATCGAGGAAGTTGGTATACAACTGATATTGACCCGAAGTAATCACATAGTTTGAATATTCCTCTGCCTCTGCCCAATCGGATGTGAAGAGATCCACTCTCGCAAGTATGGCAGCCGCTACATTCCTGTTGAAACGTCCCACCTCTTCCTGCTTTTCCGGGAGATTATGGTAAGCCTGTCGCAAGTCTTCCTTTATAAAGCCTACAATCTCCTCTCGTGTGTACTCATCGGCACGACATTCCGACGGATTAGCCACTGTCTCATCAAAATACGGGAATTTCGCAAAGAGACGATACATGTCGAAATAGTAATAAGCACGTAAAGTCTTCATTTCTGCCACGTAAGCTGTCTTCACATCATCTGCAAGATTCCCGGCTGACAATATAGCCTTGATCGCAGTGTTGCAACGGGAAATGGAGAAATAATTGTTGCGCCATTTGAAATTGATGACATCGTTGTCGCTCTGCACATTGCCGATTTCAAGCTGATGCATGTAGCCTTCCATTGTAACACCGTCGCCACCTTTTAGCGCATCATCCGAACGGAGGTCGATGACCCAGTTGTTGATCGGACCGGCAAACGACTCATTGTTTCCGAAATAGTGGCACAATAATGTGGCATACGCCGAAGTCATCATGTCGATAGCCTCATCCTCCCCTATCTGTGAGGATGTGAACGAACCCTGTGGCTTTGTGTCAAGCATGCTGTCGCATGATGTCGCACCGATACCCATTGTGATGGCAGCCACGCTATATGCTGTCGTTTTGAGTATTTTCTTTATTGTTTTCATGTTGATGTCAATTTAAAGTTAGAACTGTACGTTTACACCGATTGTGTATGTGCGTGGACGTGGATAGCTACCGTTGTCGGTCAGTGAGCCATAAGTGCCGGGGAGAATCTCCGGATCCAGTCCTTTGTATTTGGTAAGTGTGAACACATTCTCTACCTGTCCGTAGATGTCGATGCCTTGGCTACCGATAACCTTGTAGACTGACTCCGGCAAAGAGTATGACAGTTTCAGATATTTCATCTTCATATAAGAGCCATTCTCGATGAAATACGTTGAGAAACGTGACTCATTGTTGTCATCCGTAAGAGAGAGTGCCGGGATGTCGCTGCCGGTGTTCTGGGGAGTCCATGCATTGAGAACGTCAACGCTGCGGTTAGTAGTGAGGTTGCCATAGTTCATGAAGTAGAGCTGGCGTTTCATGTGGTTGATGATATCCTGTCCGAAGTCGCCTGCAAAGAACATATCCAATGACAATGACTTGTAGCGGAATCCGAGATTAAGACCGAGTGAGATCTCCGGGTTCGGGTTGCCTATGATGCAACGGTCGTTGTCGTCTATCACTCCGTTGCCGTCAAGGTCTCGGTAGATCAAACGACCTGGAGCAGCACCGTTCTGTGTCGCATGGTTTGCCACTTCTGCTGTATTCTGGAAGATTCCGTCGCACACATAACCATAGTAGACACCCATTGCCTGACCGGGGATAAGACGAACGTCACCACCTATAAATTTCTGAACCGAGTTCAGATTGACAAGCTTATTCTTGTATTGCGAGATATTGAGAGATCCATTCCATGAGAAATCGCCGTAAGATGGACTGGTATATCCGAGAGAAACTTCCCAACCGGTATTCTTCATGTCGCCTGTATTGAGCCATATAGCCGCATTCTCTCCTGCCACGTCAAGTGCCGGCGGAATGGTAAGCATGTCGGTGGTCTTCTTTATATAGTAATCAGCCGTAAGATTGATTGCTCCGCTGAGAAATTGAAGGTCCACACCGATGTTGTTCTGCGTTGTAGTTTCCCATTTCAGATCCGGATTGCCGGAGGCGGCAAGGGTGATGCCGGGACGGGTCTGTGAGTTGGTGCCGGTTATATCATACGCACCGTTGCCGGTATTATAGATATATGTGGAATATGTCGGATAGAGCGGCGGGATATTGGCATTACCGTTCTGACCCCAAGAATAACGGATCTTAAGATCGGTCAATACTGTGTTGGCAGGCCAGAATGATTCTGCCGTCGGACGCCATGCAAGTGACGCTGCGGGGAACACGCCTGAACGATGACCCTTTGCAAATCGGGAGTTCTCGTCACGACGGATTGTGAACGATGCCAGATAACGGTCAGCATAATTGTAGTCAATCTTTCCGAATAATGAGAATACACTCCACTGGGTCTTACCGCCGCCATTGTTACGTGTGCCGGAGCCGGAACCTATCTGCATGAAATCAGAATCCTCAAACATGTAATCCTCACGTGAAGCGGAGAGATCCTTAAATGTGTAGCCGATAGCCTCGCTACCGATGAGAGCTGTCAGATGATGATTCTCTCCAAAAGTCTTGTTATAGTTTGCAGTGTTGGTCCATGTCCAAGTGTCGCCCTGACCATATACAGAACTCATACTGTTGACATCACCCGGATTCACACGACGTCCGAGAGTATTGTTGAAATATTGGCTATGCTCGATACCGATATTTGATTTCAATACGAGTCCTTCAATCGGTTTCACCTCGATAAATGCGTTGCCGAGTATTCGCCAGCTCTGAAGGTCATTGTCTTCTGCATTATTGATCAGCTGCACCGGGTTGGCAAGGTCTGACCCTATCAACTCCATCGGACGTGCCCAATCTCCGTTAAGTCCTCTTACCGGGAGTGCGGGATGCTGGCTCATTGCGGTGAAGGGTATGCCGCGGTCGCCTGCCACATCTACACCACGGTTTTTCCAGTTGGCTATAACCACATTCTCTCCTACAGACACGTATTTGCCGAAATCGAACCGTGTGTTGAGACGTGCGGAGTAACGACGATAGAATGAAGAGACGATGTTACCTGTCTGGTTGATGTAGTTCATTGAGAAGAGCACTGACGATTTCTCCGTATTGTTGGATACTGATGCCGTCAGATTGTTTGTCCATGCCGTCTGATAGACCTGATCCTGCCAGTCGGTGTTGGTGGTCGGATAGTTTTTATCTCCGTTGATAAATTCCACCAGTTTAGGAGTCTCACCACTACCATAAAGAGGTATCGAGGGTGTCATCCCTGCATTGCGTGAAGCAATCCAGTAAGCCTGTCCCCACTGGTCGGCATTCATCATATCATATCGTTTGGCTATTGTCTGCGCACTCAGTGCATAGCTGACGTTAACCGACAGACGATCACCTTTGCCATGTTTCGTTGTGATGATGACTACGCCATTCGCCGCACGCGAACCATATATAGAGGCAGAGGCGGCATCTTTAAGCACCTGCATTGTCTCAATATCGTTAGGGTTAATGCAGTTGAGATTGTCGGTCGGTACTCCGTCTATCACGTAGAGAGGATCGTTGCTTGAGTTGGCAGTAGACATACCGCGCACGCGGATTGAGCCTGTGCCACCCGGAGCCGCATCCGGAACTACATTTACACCGGGCAACTTGCCTGCCATGGAGCTCATGATATTGCCGGAATTTTCACTTAATGGATCTTTCATATCCATCACCGATACGGCTCCGGTAAGATCTGCCTTGCGCACCGTCTGGTAGCCTACCACCACCAATTCATCAAGAAGCCCGGAATCTTCATCAAGATAGATTGTCAGTTCCGGCTCTGCCTTGACCTCTACTGTCTGATAACCCACGTATGAGACTTTCAATACCGATCCTTTCGGAACGCTCATACTGAACTTGCCCTCTATATCTGTGGCAACACCTTTTTTGTTGACTTCACAAATGACGGTAGCCCCAATCAGCGGCTCATCATCAACACGTGAAATTACTGTCCCTTGCACATTGATTTCCTGTGCGTGAATCATGACCGCCGTAAGGAAGAACATGATCGCTGTAAGGATTCCTTTTTTCATGTTATGTTAGTTTTGGTTAATGTTTCTGCCGCAAAATTAACAAGCTTTTATTTTTATAAATATAATTTATGTTGACACATATATCAAAATTAACAGGAATCCTGTTTTTTTATATAATATACAACATTTGTTGTATCAAATTCCCGAATATTTTTAAAATTGAGCCACTTAAACAGTCTGTTATACTCCTATCACGATTTTTACCAGTCCGATTTTTTTATACTTTTAAAACAGATCCCGCAGGCTGCGGAGCATATTTTTGTGGGTTCCGGAATAAGAATTTCAACCATAAATTACGGTCCGAAACCATACGCATAACGGCGAAATATAAAAAAAACGCCTTTTATTTATAAAAAATAACTATCCTCTTTTATTTAATATCTTTAACAACATATCTTATATCCACCCCTATTCTTATTCTCTAATTTTGCATCGGGAATCAATCCCGACCTCATGAATTATTCCATGAACTAAATACAAAATTACAAAACCACAACACATGAAAAAATCAATCCTGACTGCATTGATGCTATTCCTCTTTACAATAGCAATGCAAGCGCAAAACATCAGTGTGCATGGGACGGTTATTTCAAAAACCGACAATGAGCCACTAATCGGAGCATCTGTATTCTGCAGTGCTACCAAGACAGGTACCGCCACCGACATCGACGGCAACTTTGAAATCTCTGTGCCGGAAGGCTCTGAACTTACCTTCAGTTATGTCGGCTACCAGTCTCAGACTTTAAAGGCCACCCCTGAGATGAATATTGTCCTCGGGGAGGATGAGCAGCTTCTTGACGAGCTTGTAGTAGTGGGTTATCAGACAGTGAAGAAAGCCGACCTTACCGGTTCGGTATCTGTCGTGAGCACGAAGAACCTTGAGACCAATGCCAACACCGACCCGATGCGTGCTCTCCAAGGTAGAGTGCCGGGTATGACCGTCACCGGCAACGGTTCGCCGAGTGGAACAGGTTCTGTCAGAATCCGTGGTATCGGTTCGTTCAATGCATCGCAAGACCCTCTCTTCGTGATTGACGGAGTGCCGACAACCGCTTCCCTCAACTCTCTCAACATGAATGATATCGAGAGTATGCAGGTGCTTAAAGACGCGGCTTCCGCTTCAATCTACGGCTCGCGTGCTGCAAACGGCGTCATCATCATCACCACTAAGAAAGGTAAACTCAACCAGGAGAAGAAAGTAAACGTAAACTTCTCAGCCAACCTGACTGCACAGTTCTATTCATCTCAATCAAAGATGAAACTCCTCAACACTCAGGGCTATGCCACCGCTATGGCTCAGGCTGCACTTAACGACGGTCTTGATCCTGTGGCGTATGCTTCAAGCTACGGTCTTAACCTGAATGCCTCTTCCGGATTCCCCATCAGCGTATATGACTACAGAACCGGCAACTACAACAACTACACCGTGCATGGTTATTACGACGGGTTCATCAATGCCAAGAGGACTATGGAAATGTCAAACACCGATTGGCTTGACGAAATCTCCCGCACCGGTTTCCTTCAGAGCTATGACGCTTCCGTATCCACTGCCACTGAAAGAGCCACTGCCCTGTTCTCTCTCGGATATAAGAAGAATGAAGGTATCCTGAAATATACGAACTTCGAGAATCTATCCGCCCGAATGAACACTTCTTTCAAGATTTCTCCGGTAGTGACTGTTGGTGAGAATTTCACTCTTACATATACCGACCAGGTGGATTGCCAGCCTCTTGAAAACGCATTGAAGATGCCGTCAATAGTGCCGGTATATGAGATCGACGGTAAAACTTATGCCGGTCCGGTAGGAAGTATGGCCGACCGTCAGAACCCTCTCCGTGAACTCGCTTTCAATAAGGATAATGCCCTCAACGTATGGCGTCTCTTCGGCAATGCCTATATCGACATCACTCCTATAAAGGGTCTTCTTCTCCGTTCAAACTTCGGTATGGACTATGATGCAGCCTTCATCCACTCCTACAATTATACGTTCAACAGCGATATCGTGAACAACGACACCAACTCAACCACACTATCGCAGGCCAACGACTCAAAATGGACATGGAGTAACACCGCAAACTACAACTTCACTCTCAACAACCAACACAATTTCACGGTGCTCGCCGGTATGGAGATGTTCCGCCAGAGCAGAATCGACTTCTCCGGCTACAATGAGAACTACGATATCGAGACTCCTGACTATATGTATCCGGATGCCTCTTCAGGCGTGGAGCGTTCAACAGGTAACAAGTCGGCATACGCTCTCGTATCTTTCTTCGGAAAAGTAGACTACAACTGGCGCGACCTTATCCTCGCTTCTTTCACGATCCGTCATGACGGTTCTTCACGATTCGGCAGCAACAACAGATATGGTACATTCCCCGCTGCCACTCTCGGCTACCGTCTGTCAGAGAATATCGACAAGAGCTGGCTCGACGATCTCAAGATCCGTCTGTCTTGGGGTAAGACCGGTAATCAGGCTATCTCCAACACTGCCCGCTATGCTCTTTATGTGGCTGATTACGGCAACGACCGTGTGACCTCCACCGCCTACGACCTTCTTCTCCAGCAGAGCGGTATATTCCCCTCCGGCTATCTTGCAAGCCAGACTGCAAACCCCAACCTTAAATGGGAAACCACGATACAGTATAATGCCGGCGCAGATTTCGGGCTGTTCCGCAACAAGCTCTATGGCTCTCTTGATTTCTACATCAAGGATGTGAAGGATATGCTTATCGCCCCCGCTTATCTGGGCGCAATGGGTGAAGGTGGCGCATCATGGCTGAATGGTCCCTCTCTGCGCAACTGGGGTATGGAAATGCTCGTAGGCTGGAGAGACGAACTCGCCTGCGGTCTTGGCTACAGCGCATCTCTTAACTTCGACTTCTTCCGCAACAAGGTGACTTACCTCCCCTCCACCACTACCGGCTCTTACGCCCACACCACTACAGAGAACCTCGTGCAGGCAAAACGCCCCTACGGTTCAATCGTAGGCTACGTGTTTGACGGTATTTTCCAGAATGAGGATGAAGTGCTCGCCTACGGTCAGGATAACGCCCGCGTGGGTGGCATGAGATATGCCGACCTTAACGGCGACGGAAAGATTACTGCCGACGACCAGACCTGGATCTACAATCCGGTGCCCGACCTCTCTTTTGGTCTCAATGTGGAACTCAACTATAAGAACTTTGATTTCCAGATGTTCTGGCAGGGTGTGCTCGGTCAGGATGTCTACAACAACCAGAAATTCCAGAACGACTTCTGGAGCGTTACCGACGCAGGCAGCAACAAGGGTGTGCGTGTACTTGACGGCTGGCTTCCTAAAGTAAATGCCTCCTCTACAATCCCTATGTTGACTACAAACAACAAGGGTGACGAGGGTCGCACATCAACCTACTTCGTGGAGAACGGATCATACGCTAAGCTCCGCACTCTACAGATCGGCTACAATCTGCCGTCAAAGGTGGCTGAAAAACTTCGCATGAGCCGTGCACGCTTCTACGTATCCGGTCAGAACCTGCTGACCATAAAGAGCAAGAGCCTCACTTGCACGGATCCGGAGAACCCCAACTGGGCATATCCTATCCCGACATCCGTCTCTTTCGGTCTTCAACTTGATTTCTAACCTCTCTAAATATTCCTCATAAATAATAATTCACATGAAAGCTATTAAGTTATATACATTATCTCTCCTTGCACTCGGACTTTCCGCCTGCAACGACTTCATCGACGTACCCCCTACAGGAGTTGTCGACGGCGATCTCGCCTACTCTCAGCCTGACAAAATGGTGAATGCCGCTTACGCTTCTCTTGGCGACTGCTGGTATACCTATCCGTTCAACCTTTGGCCATACGGCGACCTTTCAAGCGACGACTGCCTGAAAGGTGGCGGCGGAACAACCGACACCGGCTATCATCCCATGGAGATATGGTCAACCCTGACTTCCACTCCCGGTGAGCTTGATGAACTCTGGTATCGCCTTTACTGCAACATCTCACGATGCAACCGTGCGCTCGTGGCCCTTCAGCAGCATGGTGTGGAGAAACTCGGTGAGACCACTGCAAAACAGCGCGTTGGCGAGGTGCACTTCCTTAGAGGTCACAGCTACTTCAAACTCGTGACCATGTTCCGTCAGATTCCATGGATTGACGAGGAGGTATTCGTCAACAATACCCAGGAACAGACACGTAATGACCAGTTTACATACGAGGAGCTTTTCATGAAGGTTATCCATGAGTTTGAACTCGCCTATGAAGCCCTCCCGATGGAAGTGACCGACGGCGGCGGACGTGCCAACAAAGTGGCTGCCGCTTCCTATCTCGCAAAATGCTACCTCAACCTCGCATGGGGCAACGGTTATGAGGATGCCACCGGCGTAAATTTCATCAATGAAGACTACATGAAGAAAGTGGTGGAATATACCGAGGTGGTTAAGAACTCCAAGTATGGCTATCTTGCTGATTTCGGCGATATTTTCCTTCCGGAATATAAGAACAGCTCAGAGTCAGTGTTTGCCGTGCAGACTTCGCAATATACTGAAGACAATACCCGCTACGGACGTGCAAACTGGTCGATCATGCTTAACGGCTGCTGGGGTATGTGGTCTTGCGGTTGGGACTTCCACAAACCGTCGCAGGATCTCGTCAATGCCTACAAGACCCAAGATGGTCTGCCGATGTTTGACAGCTATGACGACAGCGACGCATATCCGGTCAACGGTGTTCAGTCAGCTCAGAAATGGGATCCGAGATTGTTCCATACTGTCGGCATGCCTTCATTCCCCTACAAATATGAAGACAGCTACATGATGACAATGCAGAATTCCAGAACTCCCAACACATACGGCTACTTCACTTCACTTAAGGAGGTGCCGCAGCGTAGTGCCGGAGAGACTTTCGAGGGTTCATGGCAGGCTTTCGCCACCAATGATTACGTATTCAGATATACCGACGTTATGCTGATGCGTGCAGAGGCTCTCATTGAGCTTGGTCAGCTGGAAGAGGCCCGCACAATCATCAACGACATCCGTCAGCGTGCCGCCAACTCAATCGACAAGCATATCGGTTATGCCAAGAATTACTGTGAGATCGCTCTCTACCCATCATCCGACTTCTCTGATAAGGATAAAGCCCGTGTACGCCTACGTTGGGAACGCCGTCTTGAAATGGCTATGGAGAGCAGCAGATACTTTGACCTCCGTCGTTGGGGTGTGGCTTCAACTGTCTTGAATGCATACTTCGAGAAAGAGAAGGATTCCACTTACGAGGGCACTGCATACGGACAATATTATCAGGATGCACACTACACTCCCGGAAAGAACGAGTTCTATCCTATCCCTTACAACCAGCTTTATTACGTGCCCGGATTGTACGTGCAGAACAAGGGATATAATTGATTAATCTTAACAATCTTAACAGTTTAAACAGAATGAAAACGATAAAATATATATTCGCATCCTTAGTTGTCGGCATCTCTCTTGCCGGATGTCAGGATAAAGATATCGACAAGTCCGCCCCTAAGCTTGCTCCGATTGAGGAAAGCGCAATAAGCGGAAACCTTCAGGGGAATGACTATGTGTGGACCTGGTCAGGCACTTCCGGATCAATGCAGGTGGCAATCTACAACGGTCAGACACTCACGTCAAATGAGATCGTGGAAGGCAACAGCTATTCTCATAAAAACATTGACACGAACATTGACTACACCTACGTATTCAAGCTCACCGATGGCACAAATTTCTCTTCCGGTGTCGTGAAGCATTATCTGCGTCCCGGCGCATCGAAGATTTCCGGCATATCAATGTCGCAATTGGAGAAAAGCGGTGGATATGACGCGAAAGTGGAATGGAATAAGAATGAGACCGCCACTTCCATCAATCTGACTGCCACCGACGGAGTTCGCAGTATCAGTGAGAATATCTCAGGCGACGCCACTTCCTATATCATCCCGAACGTGAATTACGGTGAGGAATGGAGCGTGACTCTCGTGGCTCAGAATGACGAGGGTTCATCTCTGCCGGTAAGCGGATCCCTGCGTATCGGTAAGACAGCAATCGGATTCCTAAGCATCCATCCTACTGAAGAGGAATTGATTGCCAACGGCGATGATGACGAGGCTTCTGCATGGCTTTGGACCAAGAATGAATATCCTACTGCCAAATATATCTATTTCGGCGACATAGCTGACGTGGAGGATATAGAGCCTTACCGAGTACTCTTCTGGATACGCGACCTTGAAGGCGTAGGTGAGGACGAGGTATGGAACATGCCTCAGGTGGTGCTTGATGCCACTTCCGTCATCTCCGAATGGTATGCCAACGGCGGCAATCTCCTCCTTTGGAGCCACGCTACCCCCTACATCGCCAATCTCGGCAGAATCGAGCCTGACATGCTCCGCACCAATGACCATGCTATCGGCACAGGCGTAGGCGGATGGAACCCCGACACATGGATGATGGCTGTGCAGCTCAACCCCGGCGGACGTTTCAACAAGGATTTCTCTTCCCATCCGATCTACAAGGGTCTTGAAGTGACTTCCAACGACCGTACAAAATTAATCGCATTCAAAGGTCCGGGCTGGACTGAAGACCACAACTGTCTATTCTTCAACATTCCGTCAGTATTGACCGGTATCGGAAATCAGGAGGAGGCTTGCTACAATTCTGTGACAAGCGCGTATGGCATATATCCTCTTGGCACATGGGATTCCCAGATCGATTGGGTATCACAGCTCAACGTATGGGAGGCTCAGCAAGGCAACACTGATTTCAAAGGCACTGTCCTCTGCATCGGTAACGGCGGTTGTGAATTCTCAATGAAGAATGCCGACGGCACTCCCGACGTATCAGCATATCCCTCCAACAATATCTATCAGGATAATGTGCTGAAACTTGCAAAGAACTCTATAGAATATCTTAAAACACGTTAATTATGAGAATATCCACATTCCTCAACGCCTTAGCAGTAGGAACGTTGCTACTCTCGTCATTCAGTTCTTGCGGGAAAGATGATGATTTGGAGATTCCTCCGTTTGAATCCGAAGTTCCCGGAGATAAACCTTCCGAGGACGAAGGCAGCAGCAGTGACTACATGGAACTCTACCGCCCGCAGATTCACTTCTCTCCAGCAAAGAACTGGATGAACGACCCTAACGGAATGGTATTCCTTGATGGCACCTACCACCTGTTTTTCCAGCATAACCCTCTCGGCAATGACTGGGGAAACATGAGCTGGGGACATGCCACAAGCTCCGATATGATCCATTGGGAGGAGCAACCTGTGGCTCTCAAGCGTGACGAACTCGGTGATATATTCTCAGGATGTGCCGTGGTTGACAAGAACAATACTGCCGGATTCGGTCAGAATGCAATGGTGGTTTTCTATACTTCGGCAGCCGAATTCCAACAGCAGTCAATGGCTTACAGTCTTGACAACGGTAAGACTTTCACCAGATATGAGGGGAACCCCGTAATCCCAAGCTCCTTAAAGGACTTCCGCGACCCGAAAGTGTTCTGGCACGAAGAGAGCGGCAAATGGGTGATGTGTCTTGCCAAAGGCTGGAACTATGGGATTGAGTTCTGGGGATCGGAAAACCTGAAGGATTGGAAATTCCTCAGCGAGTTCAAATCGCCGATCGAGAGATGCAACAAAGGGCAGTGGGAATGTCCGGATCTTCTCCGAATGTCGCTTGACGGTAAGGAAAGATGGGTATTGCTCGTGAGTGTCAATCCCGGTGGTCCGTGCGGCGGATCAGGCACCATGTATTTCGTGGGTGATTTCGACGGGGCAACCTTCTCTCCGGAATCGCTTGACTATCCTCAATGGATTGACTATGGTCCGGATAACTATGCCGGCGTGACTTGGAGCAATACAGGCGACCGCACATTGCTTATCGGATGGATGAACAACTGGAATTATGCCGGTGCCACTCCGACAAGCGTGTGGAGAAGCGCAATGACTCTCCCGCGTGAGCTGAAGCTTATTTCATACGAAGGGAGACCGTTACTCACCTCTACCGTAGTGGATGAAATCAACGGAATCGCCGATGGCTGGAACGATGTGGCAAGCGGTGTCAAGATGGGCGTTGACAAGGCTTATCATCTGAGACTCACGCTCCCGACTACTGAAAACGGCTCATTCACTCTCAGGAATAATGCCGGAGAGAAGGCTGAGTTCATCTTGAATGCCGGGGCGAAGAAACTCCTGATGAGACGCAACGCTTCTACGGGCAACGTATCCTTCAACAATACTTTCTCAATCCCTGCCATACAGGCTCCTTTGAATACAGAGAATGATTTCGTGACTTTTGACATATATGTCGACAGTTCTTCGATAGAGGTTTTCTCTGAGAATGGTGCAATGGCAATGACCGCGATTGTATTCCCCGGCAGTATCTATGATATTGTGGATTCAGGAAACTCGACAGACGTCAAGGTAAGGAATCTTAAGAGAATACATTGATTTCAAATTATTCCAAACCTCATATCTCCATATAACGGGAGTATGACACCTGAAAAAATGCGATATTCTGCTCAGAATATCGCATTTTTTCATATATGATACGCCACTCTTACATGATGGGGTGTCATTGCATTTTCGAACGCGTCTCGGAGGGTGTCTCTCCGTAGGATTCACGATAGCATTTCGTGAAATAGGCGGGAGTGGAGAAACCCACCTCATAGCCGATCTCGCTGATGTTCTTCTCTGTGCCTGTGATGAGTTGGCGAGCTTTCTTCAGTCGCAACCGACGCATAAGCTCCACGGGGGAATAATTGGTGAGCGACTTGATTTTTCTGTAGAACTGCGTGCGCTCAAGTCCCATCTTCGCTGCCACACTATCCACACTGAGATCCGCATTACCCATCTCTTCGTTAAATATCTCAAGGAAACGGGAATAGAAGGCATTATCCACTTCCGATGAGGTGACTGAAATCTTTTTCTTCTCTTCCGACACAACCTTATTGACCGTATGAACGGATTCTGCCGGATTTGTCCATAACTCCTTTATCAGTCTGCGGTTATTTATCAGGCTCGTGCATCTTGATCTGAGCACCTGTGAGGAGAATGGTTTCGACAGATAGCCGTCGGCTCCGCTGTCATACCCCTCCGCACGCTGCTCATCGAGCGAGCACGCCGTGAGCATAAGCACAGGTATATGCGACGTGGAGACCTCACCTTTCAGCCGGCGGCAACACTCCATTCCATCCATGCCGGGCATCATGACATCGCAGATGATTAGATCCGGCACGTATTTCGTGGCTCGCCTTATACCTTCCGCACCATTTGACGCCGTAATCACGTTATAATCCTTCTGCATCAGTTCCCTTATCATCTCGCGTATGTCGCGGTTATCATCTATGACGAGAAGCAACGGCTTGTCATCCTCAAATTTCACCTCTGCATCCTCTATCGTATCCAGCTCTGCCACAACGTCTGACGACTCTATGCTCTTCTCCACTGACTCTACCGTAGACGACACATGACGCATCGGGAGAGTAACTATGAAAACCGAACCTTTGTTGATCTCGCTCTCAACGCTGATCTCACCTCCATGCAGCTCCACAAATGCCTTTACCAACGAAAGACCAATGCCGGAACCACGTGGCTTAACCCTGTCTACCTGATAGAAACGGTCGAAGATTCTGTCGAGGTCGCGTTCGCTGATACCCTCGCCCGTATCCGCCACCTTCAGAACCACATTCCCATTCTTCTCCGACAGGCTAACGGTTATCGTGCCGTTATCCCTGGTGTATTTGAAGGCATTCGACACCAAATTAAAGAATATACGCTCCAATTTCTCCGCATCGACCGCTATAGCCAGAGGTCCGGAAGGCGCAGAATCCTCAAACGTAAGCCGCATATCCCTTTTCCGTGCAATTTGCCGGAATGACTCCATCCAATCCTCCACCGACTTGCGGATATCAATCTCCGTAAGGTGAAGCTCCAGCTTCCCATTCTCATATTTCCGGAAATCAAGAATCTGATTGATAAGACGGTAAAGAATCTTCACATTCTTATCGGCTATCTTCATCATCTTGTGTTGCTGCTCGGTCAGATTTGATGCTGACGAAAGCTGCTCCACCGGCTCCGCTATCAGGGTGAGCGGAGTGCGCAGGTCATGACTCACGTTTGTAAAGAAAGCAAGTTTCGACTGTGTTGCCTCTTCAAGCCTGGCATTCAGTTCCTTCTGTTTGTCTCTCTCCTCCTCAAGCAGACGGTTCTGCATCAGGAGTGTCGACTGGTGACGTCTATGAGTCCAGAATGTGCGCAAGAGAAGGAATATGAATCCGCATAGCAAGACGAGAATGACGATACACGCATAAAACAATATCGTCTGCGAGGAATGTTGGTCCCAATAATCATCTATCTGACGCTTCAGCAAGGTCATCTTGTCGGTCTCCGCTTCAAGAGTCTCATTCTGAAGGAGCAGGATGTCGGAATTAGTGCTGTCAACTGCTGATGATGCCGGAATCACAGTCTCTCGGTCATAATGCTCCCCTTTAAGAATGGCAAGGGCTGTTTGGATAAGCCTGTATCCCTCGGTGGGATATAGGAAAGTGGCATCAATCACTCCGTCAGCCACCGCCTGAATCCCTATCAACGGGGCTGCATCTATTCCTATTATGCGTATTGAATCACGTCCGAGACGCTTCGCCACTTCAGAGGCTCCGATTGCCATACGGTCGTTGTGCGCAAAAATCAGATCCACGTCGGGGTGCAGGCGCAACATTGAGTCAGCCACGTGCTCGGCGGTATCCTGATTCCAGTTCCCCGGTGCGCTCCCCAATATCTCACCTCCGTTAGCGCGGAACTTCTCCTCAAACCCCACATGGCGGTCTTCCGCAGGTGTCGAGCCGGGAAGCCCGAATATCTCTATCGCCGTGGGCGACTTGCCAAGAATATTGATGGCATAGTGTGCCGCCGACCTACCGAGATCATAATCGTTGACCCCTATCCTGGCAGTATAACTGTCGGAATTTATATTCCGGTCAAACACCACTACCGGTATACCCTTCCTATATATATCATCTATCACCGGGGTCAACGCTGCCGCTTCATTTGGAGAGACTATTATTATGTCGAAGTCATTATCTACGAAATAATGCAGGTCGGCTATCTGTTTCGCACTATTGTCATCGGCACTGCGTATCTCCACAGTGGCATCCTCATGAAGCATAATCTCACGCTGGATCTCATCGTTCATTTTCTTGCGCCAATCGTCCTGACTGCATTGCGATACGCCTATTCGGTATTTTTTATTGTCGGCACATGCACTCAAAGTCAATAAAGCAAGTGTGGTCAATAATATCTTATATAGAATTTTCATGATAACAAATTATGGTTTTATATTCCGCAAATTTAATAATTATCCTATAAAAAAGAAGGTATTTATTATTAAAAATTAGGCTATTCAACATTTTTTATACTTATCGCACGATTTATTATATCCTATATCTCAATTATATAGTAGTTTTGCAACTGAAATCGAAAACGCATTTCCCATCTCGCAGTTCTTTGATGAGTCTGCAAGTATGGATCAAAAGGTAAAAAAGATATACGGATTCATTGGTTCAAATTTTTTGTAAAATCTAATTAAAACTCTATGTATAGAATTAACCGACATCTCGCTGCCGCCATGATCTCAGGCGCTTCGATACTTCTCGCTCCCGGCGCATTTGCCGCTCAGGACGGGGTGAGGATAGACCATCTTGGAGTGAACAACACTCTTGTAAGAGTCAACACTGATAAGAATTTTATCGTGCTTCCGGTGCAGGAAAGCATTGACGATGCAAGAATCAACGTGCTTGTGGATGGTAAGATTGCAGAGACCATCTTCGTGCGTCTCGCAAATACGAAAACCGACTACAGCGTTCCCTTCGACCTCTCCAGATATAAAGGTCACGACGTGATTTTTGACATAGTTGCGCCTCACGGACGCAGCTCCGTCAGAGAGGCTGCCGACGCAGTATGCTGGGATGGAATATACCTTACCGACTCTTTCGATACCACCGACAGGGAGAAGAAATATCGTCCGGCATACCACCACACCCCTCTCTACGGATGGATGAACGACCCGAACGGTATGTTCTATAAGGATGGAGTATGGCATCTCTACTACCAGTATAACCCCTACGGTTCAAAATGGCAGAACATGACTTGGGGACATTCCTCATCTTCCGACCTCATCCACTGGAACCATGAGCCGATAGCTATCCGCCCCGACGGTCTCGGATCTATATTCAGTGGAAGCTGCGCCATCGACAAGGAGGGCACAGCCGGATTCGGAAAGGATGCCGTGATTGCCATGTTCACGTCTGCCGGCACAAGCCAGATGCAGAGTCTTGCCCACAGCTCCGACAATGGAGAATCCTTCATCGTATATCCCGGCAACCCCGTGATCACTCTCGAAAGCGAGGCCCGCGACCCCAACATGTTCTGGAATCCCGAGACCAAGGAATGGAATCTCGTGCTGGCTCACGCCCTTGACCATGAGATGCTGTTCTTCACCTCCCCCAATCTCAAGAACTGGACTCTCCAAAGCGCATTCGGCAAAGGCATAGGTGCACAGGATGGCGTATGGGAATGCCCTGATCTCTTCCAACTCCCCGTGGAAGGCTCCGACGAAAAGAAATGGGTGCTTCTCTGCAATCTTAACCCCGGCGGCATCTTCGGTGGTAGTGCGACTCAATACTTTGTAGGCGATTTCGACGGAAAGAAATTTACTGCCGACACCGACGCTTCCGGAAACGTAGTGACTAAATGGATGGATTTCGGCAAGGATCATTATGCCACCGTAAGCTGGAGCGATGCCCCCGACAACCGCCGCACCGTGATGGGATGGATGAGCAACTGGCAGTATGCAGCCGACGTCCCGACAAAACAGTTCAGAAGTGCCAACACGCTCCCTCGCGACATGAAGCTCTTCACCCAACCCGACGGGCAGATATATCTCGCTTCAGTGCCCTCTCCCGAGGTGGATGCCCTAAGAGGGAAACTCTCGGCTTCCGTATCAGGAAAGACTGTAGGCAAGAAAGGATTTGATGTGTCTCTCCCGGCTGCAAACGATGGCGTCTGCGAAATCTCAATGACTCTGGATGGGAAAAACTCCAACGATGCCACCATCACCCTGTCAAATAAGGCTGGCGACCAAGTAGTCATGATGTACGACCCGAAAGCCCACACTTTCTCTTTTGACAGGACAAAGAGCGGCGTGGTGGATTTCAGCGAGAACTTCCCCGCTGTAACCGTAGCCCCCACTTTCGAACAGAACGGAAAGGTTGCACTGAGAATCTTCATCGACAAATCGAGCATTGAAGTCTTCGGCAACGACGGTAAGTTTGCAATGACCAACCTCGTATTCCCGAATGAGCCTTACTCCCGACTCTCGATAAGCTCTCCAAACGGGAAGGTAAAGGTATCTGATCTGAAGATATATTCCATAAAATGATTTGGAAGCCGTAACCGCAATCTCTAATCTGACATCTAAAAATAAATAAATATAAAAATAAAATGACAGCCGATATAACTTCCGGAAAAAGGAGCTCACTGCTCCAATTCATTCCCGTGATGCTCTGTTTCTTCGCGATGGGCTTCGTGGATCTCGTGGGCACAGCTTCCAACTACGTGCAGAAAGATCTTGACCTGACCGACTCACAGGCAAACCTCTTCCCCTCGCTCGTGTTCTTCTGGTTTCTTCTATTCTCTGTGCCGACCGGCATCCTGATGAATAAGATAGGGCGTAAGAATACCGTTCTGATAAGTCTTGCAGTGACCACGGTGTCGCTCATAATCCCCATCTTCGGTGAGGGATACTACACAATGCTGATAGCATTCTCTTTGCTCGGAATCGGAAATGCCATCATGCAGACCTCGCTCAACCCACTCGTGACTAACCTTATCAGTGGCGACAAACTTGCCTCAACCCTTACCTTCGGACAGTTTGTCAAGGCAATTGCCTCGTTCCTCGCCCCGATTATCGCCGCTTGGGCTGCCACAACCTACATGCCTACCTTCGGACTCGGATGGAGAGCCTTGTTCGTGATATATGCCATCGTCAGCCTCCTCTCAATCTCGGCTCTTGCCGCCACTCCCATCGCTGAAGAACGTCCCGACAAGGCATCCGGCATCCTGGAATGTGTAAAGCTCCTCGGATCACCTTTCATCCTCCTTTGCTTCCTCGGTATAATGTGCCACGTGGGAATTGACGTGGGCACCAACACGATCGCCCCGAAAATCCTCATGGAACGTCTCGGATTCCCATTGGAGGATGCAAGTTTCGCCACCGGACTCTACTTCATATTCCGTACTGTAGGATGCTTCCTCGGTGCATTCATACTCCGCTACATGTCGCCGAAACTATTCTTCGCAATCAGCGCATTCATGATGCTCGCAGCCGTGGCAATACTCCTCTCATGCCACACCCTCCCGCTCATCTACACGGGCATCGCTCTCGTAGGATTCGGCAACTCCAACATCTTCTCAATCATATTCTCTCAGGCTCTCCTTGCCTCTCCCAAAGAGAAGAACGAAGTGTCAGGTCTTATGATTATGGGTCTGTTCGGCGGAACAATCTTCCCTCTCGCCATGGGATACGCCAGCGATTTCACCGGAAATCAGATCGGTGCGATAGCCGTAATGTGCATACCTGTGGTATATCTCCTCTACTTCATCACAAAAATCAAGAAAGCCTAAAAATACCTCTCTCCTCAACCATAAACTTTAAACAATAAACAATAAACCTAAATAATATGTCTGAAAAATTCGTAATCGGCATGGGAGAAGCTCTTTGGGACGTTCTCCCCGAAGGTAAGAAAATCGGTGGCGCACCCGCCAACTTCGCATATCACGTGTCTCAATTCGGTCTCCCCAGCTGCGTTGTTAGCGCAGTAGGCGACGATGCTCTCGGAAAGGAGATCCTTGAGAACCTCAGCACTAAAGGCATGAACATGCTCATCAACACTGTGCCTTATCCCACAGGCACCGTACAGGTAGAGATCGATGCAGCAGGTATCCCTCAATATGACATCAAAGAGAACGTGGCTTGGGACAATATCCCTTTCAATGAAGCTCTTGAAAACCTTGCAAAAGATACAAAGGCTGTCTGCTTCGGTTCTCTTGCACAGAGAAACGTGGTTTCACGCGAGACAATAGGTAAATTTCTTGACGCAATCCCCGCAGAAAACGATCCTCTCATCATCTTCGACATCAATCTCCGCCAAGGTTTCTTCACAAAAGAGACCATCTGCGAATCAATGCAGAGATGCAACATCCTGAAGATAAACGACGAAGAACTCGTCACCATCAGCCGTCTCTTCGGCTATCCCGGCATCGACCTTCAGGATAAATGCTGGATCCTGCTCGGCAAATACAACCTCAAGATGCTCATCCTCACCTGCGGCGTAAACGGCAGCTACGTATTCACACCCGGAAAGGTATCATTCCAGCCCACTCCATCCGTAGAGGTAGCCGACACAGTAGGAGCCGGCGACTCATTCACAGCTGCCTTCATCTCCAGCATCCTCAAAGGCAAGACAGTAGAAGAGGCACATCACCGCGCAGTCGAGACCTCCGCCTACGTCTGCACCCAAGCCGGCGCAATGCCCATCCTCCCCTCCTCCCTCACGCTCTAATCCGGCTTCAGAAAAGCAATAATGTCATTACCGTCATTATTGTCAATTTCGTCAATCATGACAATATTGACAATAATGACGGTAATGACATTTTTGTCCTTATTGACGATATTGATGATACCATCGCCCCCTACTAATCAATATTCCTTATGCCACTACATTTCGGATAATCAGAACAGCTCCAAAACTCCTTGCCATTCCGCACGCCCTTCTTAGCCATCCTACGAAACATCCGCTTACCACAAATAGGACATAACGGACTATTCGCCGCCTGTCCCCGTCTTGCCTCAAGTCTCGTCTGAGTCATTTTCTCCGTAAAACCACCATTCTGTTTAAAATATTTCAACTGCGACTCCATCATCCTCTGCAACATCCGATTCAGACGTTCGCACAACAGCAACAGACAATTAGCAGCCATACCAGCATCATCCCCCTCAATATAGTAATCAAACTTACTCTTCTGCACCAATATATGGCGAGCCACATCCGCCAATTGATCCGCACCATATTGCGGACGGTCAATTACCATCCACCACACTGACCCGGTATGCTCGCTATCCTTATCCCACACACTTAGATTCCGCGACATCAAGAAATTAAAATAATCCCCAAACAGCTCATCCACACTCGCCCTTGCCACATCCGTCAGTCTCATCTCCGTCTCTATCGAAGTATTATGTCGCGCACTCCCCTCCGCAATATTCGCGACAGCCGACCGTGCAGCCATAACCATCTGATCAAACAACCGACGACGCGGGTCATCATGAAAAGAGACAAACCTCCGGCAAAAACTCTGTGTCGCTAACTGCACGACATTTGCCAGCACCCACGCATCAAGCCGGAAATACGACTTTGAATAAGAAATCTCCACGCCCATACTCACCAAATTAAGAACCGATAAAATTAAAAACCGATACCCACTCCATCCAATCCAAATAATTCCGACAATAATGACATCATTGTCATTACCATCATTAATGACACCAATGTCACTAATGTCGTTATTGTCACTATTGTCACTATTGTCATCAATGTCATTAATGTCCCTATCGACAATAATGACAATACCGTCAATCCTCACATATCCCCCACAAAATTAACAAATCCCCCTCAAATCACAATATTCATTTAAGAGGATAGGGTTAATTGGGGTTGGAGGCGGTGTCTTTGAGGGCGGTGTGGAGGCGTTTGGCTTGGGGTCGGAAGGTGGCGTAGGTCATGGCTCCGCAGATGACGCCGCTAAGGAGGGGGACGGCTTTGGAGAGGATACGTCCACCGGATTTTGTGGTGACTTGTGTGCCGAGCCGCTTCGCTATCATCTCGGCGGATTGTGACACTATCTGTTTCTGGAGTAGTTTGCCTGCCACTCTTGTGGCTGTCTCTTCACTTATCCTTTTGCTTACTTCTACGGCTATCTTTTTTATGAGTTCGCGTGCTACTGCCACTTGGTTCATGACTCCGATGAAGGCGGTCAGCATCACTTCTCCGTCGGGTGTGAGACGTTCGTTGGCGTCGAGCATGTCAGGATAACCATAGAGATAGCCTAATTTCTGCCCTACCGACACTACGTGGTAGTAGTAGTTGGCAAGATCTGCCGGTATCGTGGCAAGCATTGCGAAGCCTCCGGGTATTCCGGAAGCGGCGGATATGGCTGTCACTTTCGTGGTGTGGCTGCTTATGATTGAGTTTGCCGCTGCATCAATCTCTTTCTCTGAGAGTACTTTCGATGGTTTCTCCTCTATACAAATACGCATCTCGTCAGCCGACAGGTGCGAGAACGTCTTCTGAAGGAACTGCACACGGTCTACTCTTGCGCCTGGCATCTTCAATATGCCGTTAAGAAATTTTATCCAAGTTGTATTCATTATTCCGCTCATTTATTTTAGAAGTCATTGAAGTTGTCTATTCTTCATTTTGTTGTTTCGATTCAGTACATAAAACAATTTTGTCATGCATTACGTTGCATCTTTACCTTGAAGATAGGTTAATCTATATTCTCGATAATCCATGAGTCCAAAGTACGGGTCACTGTGGAGAATACTGCCCCTATCAGCACTTTCTTACGAGGATCAATCATATATGGGTGCATGTAGCCTTTCTCCTTTATCTGGGATATTGCATTTTTAGCTGATCCATCTATTTTAAATTCAAATATATAGATATAATCAGAAGTCATCAATATCATATCGCATCTTCCTCCGGCAGAATGTATTTCTGTGCGGGCCTCATAGCCTAACATCCAAACCACAATCGCCATCATATTTTGAAAATGCACCTCTTTATCCGGTTCGGTCTCTGAAGTGGCTGATGCAAACAGACTCTTCAAGCGAACCATGAATGACTCCACATCTCCATGATTGACATCATTTATGAATTTCAAGGTATCGAAAACACCGTTCCTTACGTTTTTGGGGAAGAAATATCCGGCGAGGGAGTTCCAGAGGCTTTTGGAAACCTCTGTATTGGGATAGCCGAGAGTGTATCTTTCGGTGGTTTCATCATAACCTTTTATAGTGAGATAACCTGTCTGGTAGAGAAGCGGAACAATGTCTGTCGTAAGATTCGATATGTCGCTCAACTGGTCGGCACTTCTTTGCGCTCCATCAAATTCCGACAATTCAAAATGATATGTCGTTATCAACCGGATAAGGAATCCCGGTGTCGCTGTGGCAAACCAATAGTTGCGCAACCTCTGTTCGGCAAATGCATATAGCACGCTTATCGGATTGTAGATGTCTTCTCCTGATTCCGCGAAATGATACCCATCATATCTTGTCTTCAGGTCATCCCATATCTTCTGCACGCTATTGCCAGTATTTGCCGCCAGCACGTCGACCGACTCTCTGAAATATTCATACATCTCTTTCTGCGTTATGCCGCAAATGGCATTATACGCCGGACTAAGGGATATGTCGCGTAAGTTGTTCAATCCACTGAATATCGACACTTTATTAAATTTTGTAACTCCCGTCAGGAATACAAATCTTACAAACTCATCACTTGCCTTCAGCACTGAATAGAATCCTCTCAGTTCCTCCCTTACCGTATCATGCAGTTCTGATTTGTCAAGAGTGTCAAGCAATGGCTTGTCATATTCATCAATCAACACCACTACCTTTTTCCCTGACTGTAAAAATGCCTTTTCAATCAACGACATGAATCTTACAGAAATCGATCCCTTGCAATCGCAACCATATTCCCTCTCCCAACGAGACAGGTAATAATCTATCTTACCTCTCACTTTCTCGACACTATCATAATTCTCGGCACTTAGGTCAAAACGGAATACCGGATGCATTTCCCAGTCTGTCTCCAAGGCATCAATCTTCAATCCTACAAAAAGATTGCGGCGTCCTTTAAAATATGATTCCAGTGTAGATGTCAGCAGGCTCTTTCCGAACCGTCGCGGACGGCTCAGGAAGCAGTATTTTATGCCGGTTACCAACTCATATACCAGATCTGTCTTATCAACGTATAGGAATTTCCCCTCTATGATTTCCGCAAAAGAGGAACGGTCAACTGGATATTTTGCCGGCATTCGTAACATATATTCGTGATGTTTCTGATATTTTTACAAAGATAACGTTTATTTATTGATTGTTTATACCTTTTGATATGATTTTTCATCATTTTTAGGGATTGTAGGCACCGTTTATGATTGTTAATTTTGTAATGACATTATTTCAGGTCATAAATCCGGATTACGTTGTATCGTAGCCGTAAGCCTGAGTTATTTGTTATGATGAATGAATGATGTCTTTGTATTTATTTTTTAAAACAGCGTATTATTATGAATAATGAGATATGGATATGTGCTGCCGGGTTGGGTCTGTCTTCGCTATTGGGGTCGGCACTCGGTGCACTCATCAAGAATATACCACATAAGTGGAATGACATTTTCCTCGGTTATTGCGGTGGCATGATGCTGGCTGCGTCTATTGTGTGTCTTATAATACCCTCTGTGGAGATGCTTGATGGCGTGAGCCTGTGGCAGGCTCTGCTCGGAGTGATTGCCGGAGTGGCTATTATTTCGATGCTCGACCATTTCACCCCTCACCTTCACCGTCTCTCCGGACTGGAGGATATGGAGCATCACAGCACCAAGTCTGCCAATCGGGTACTGCTTTTCGTAATGGCTATTGCCATCCATAAATTTCCGGAAGGGGTAGCCACCGGCATATCGTTCGACGGTGGCGACAGCACCGGTTCCTACAGTCTTGCCATAGCGATAGCCTTACAGAATATTCCGGAAGGTATGGTGGTGGTGACGCCTCTTATCCTTGTCGGCATCAAGGGGCTGAGGGTGCTGCTTGTGTCACTCTCCGTAGCCCTGCTTGAGACTGTGGGTGTAATTGCCGGATATATGCTCGGAGAGATCTCATCCATGCTGCTCCCATTCCTGCTTGCCACTGCTGGAGGAGCGATGCTATACGTGATCAGCGATGAGATGATTCCGGAGACTCACGCCCACGGATTTGAGAAATTAGCCACATACGCACTTATTGCGGGAGTGATGACGATGCTGGCGATTGAAAAATTTGCGGAATAAAAATTTGCAGTTACTTATCTTGTTAAAAATATTTTATTATCTTTGCGACAGAAACGAGTTGAAGTTGTTTCGGCAACTCATATTACAATTTAATCTGACATGCAGAAACTCATATTTTTACACTTCATCCTTATCCTCTCTCTCCTGTCTACTGCAAATTGCAATGCCGCTTTCGAACGCGATGCCGACTACTATATCCATACCCTTGATTCACTGCTCACCCGACAGTCAGACTTGGAAAGGGATAAACTGATACGTATCGCCGATATTAATGATAAGAAACGGAATGCGTCTTCCGTGTTCGACAGATTTATGACCAATGGTCTTCTCGCTGAAGAGTATTCCACATACCGTGCCGACTCTGCCTTGAAATATATTGATATTTCTCTTGATCTTGCGGAGAAGAGCGGCAATGAGGAATGGACAGCAAGGACCCTTATCAGCAAGGCTAACCTCCTTACAAGCACAGGGCTGCTTAACGAGGCTTCAGAAGTGATGAACAGAATCAACCGCGAACGTCTGCCGGAAGAGTTACTGCCGGATTATTATGGGGAGATGATATATCTATATAGTCATCTCGGCAACTATGCCGGAGGCGATACAAATGAATATTACCGACGCGAACGCGCCTATAAGGATTCCATAATGTCTGTGATCACTCCCTCCCACCCCGACTATCTATGGTATAAGGGATGGGATATTCTCGGCACCGACAAGACTGACCCTTCATTGATTCCGGCTCTCAGGGAACGTCTCGCCTCTTCCAAGCTAAACTCCCGACGTGATGCAAAGGATGCCTATATCCTGTCGAAGCTATATGAATGGCAGGGCGACAAGGAGAATTTCAAGAAGTTTATGGTGATTTCATCCATCATTGACGTGAAAACCGCCAATGCCGAGATTGCATCGCTTGAAGAGCTTGCAAAGATTATGTTTGAGGAGAAGCAGATCGACCATGCCTATACGTTCATAAACTATAGCCTTAACCAAGCTCGTGATTTCCCTAACCGAGTGCGTATACTGTCGATAACAAAGACTATCGACAAGATAAATCTCGCATATCAGGAGCGCAACAGGATGCAGGAGAAACGGATCAGGATTTTCCTGACGTTGGTGTGCATTCTGGCAGTGATACTCATCGCCACCGTCACCATAATCATCATTCAGAACAAACGTCTGAAGAGACAACGCTCCAATCTTGACGAGGCAAACAAGAGGCTAAACCAGCATCTCGAGCAGCTCTCCACCGCTCAGTCGCAGCTTGCCGAAGCGAATGGAAAATTGCAGGAACTCAACCAAAGCCTGATCGCAAAGAATGATGAACTGAACGAGGCGAACTACGTCAAGGAGGAGTATATCGGATATATTTTCACGATATGCTCAAACTATATCCGCAAACTGGAGGAGTTCCGCAAGAGCATACACGTGAAGGCTGTCACCCGCAAATATAAGGCTATCGAGGAATGTACGTCTGATTCAAATTTCATGAAGGATGAGCTGAAGGATTTCTACAACAGCTTTGATTCCGTATTCCTCCACATATATCCGGATTTCGTCAAGGACTTCAATTCTCTCCTGCAACCCGACAAGCAGATCACGACGAAGGAGGGCGAGCTGCTCAACACAGAGTTGAGAATCTATGCCCTCGTCAGACTCGGAATTACCGACAGCGTGAAGATTGCAGAGTTTCTACACTGCTCTCCACAGACAGTCTACAACAACCGCTTCCGCGTGCGCAACAAGGCGATAATACCGAAGGAAAACTTCGCTGAGACTGTCAGGACGCTTGGAAAATTCATGGAACGACCCTCTTGAAATGCTCATCGACGGTTGCCATAAGCGTATCTCACACTTACTTTTTTAGATTATCCGACAACTATCATTACATTAATTATCACTATCTTACAAATAAACAGAGTTTACCTCACTCATTTACTCCGGCATACAACCCTAATCTTTTTATCATAATTTTGCACCATCGGAATTAGCAATGGATTCGGCATTACGCTGACCGACCGGGTCCATTCTAATTCCGATGGTCAATTCACTATAAACAGGAAAAACCATAAAACTCATTAACAAACCACAAATCATGAAAGCGAAGTTTAATCTTCTACCATTAGCTTTATTATTGGTCATGGTGTTCTCAAGTGGCTTCTCGGCATTTGCCGCCGACTTCAAGGCATCAGGAACCGTGACAGACAAAAGCGACGAACCGCTTATCGGAGTTACCGTCGGAGTAAAAGGGAATCCGGGTGTAGGCACCGTGACCGACATCGACGGCGGATTTACCCTCCAGGTGCCACAGGGCTCCACTCTCGTATTCTCATACGTAGGCTGCATTACAAAAGAGCTTGCCGCCGCTGCCGACATGAAAGTCGTGCTTGACGACGACAGCGAGAATCTTGAGGAAGTTGTGGTGATCGGCTACGGCACAGTGAAACGCAAAGACCTCACCACAGCCGTCTCCACAGTAGGCGGAAAGGATATCGACAACCGTCCGATCATCTCCGCAGCCCAGGCTCTTCAAGGTAAGGCTGCAGGTATCGCGGTTTCATCACCCAACGGCGCACCCGGCGGCGGCATGACAATCCGCGTCAGAGGCACCACGTCAATGAACGGCTCCAACGACCCTCTTTATGTAGTGGACGGAGTGCCCGTTGACAACATCAGCTTCCTCGCGCCCAACGACATCGAGAGCATGCAGATCCTAAAGGATGCTTCCGCCGCTGCAATCTACGGTTCGCGTGGTGCAAACGGTGTGATCCTCATCTCCACAAAACATGCATCATCAGGCAAGGCACAGGTATCCCTCAACATACAGGGCGGTTTCACACGCGTAGTGAAGAAAATCGACGTGCTCAACTATATGCAATATAAGGAGCTTCAGGATGAGATCGGACTAGTGGCTGTGCCCGACGGACTTTCCGACATGACCGACTGGCAGGACGAGACATTCCGCACCGGATCCACACAGAACTACAACGTCAGCATATCGCAAGCCACCGAAAAGCTCAAATACTTCTTCTCCGGCGGCTACCAGCGCGACGGCGGTATCATCAAAGCGTCATTCTATCAGCGATACAACTTCCGCATGAATGTGGAAAGCGAGCTCTATAAATGGCTTACAGCCAAAACCAATGTATCTTACTCTGACTATTCCTCAAACGGGGGCGGCGCAATGGGCACGGGGGCAAGCCGTGGCGGTGTAATCCTGTCCACTATCAACACCCCTACCTACGCCCCCATCTGGGATCCTGAAAAGCCGGAGCAGTACTACAACAATTTCTACGGCGTCAACCTCCAGCATCCGGTGGAGAACATCGCCCGCCAGAAATACAACCGCGACCGCGAGAACCGTATCATCGCATCAGGCGAACTTCTCTTCACGTTCATTCCCGGTCTGACTCTCCAGAGCAAATTCACTCTTGACCGCCGTAACGCGCTCAACACCACATTCCTTGATCCTGTCACCACCACTCGCGGACGCGAGCAGTATGGAGAAGGTAGCGACAACAGAAACCAGAACACCGTCCTCACTTGGGATAACATCCTCAACTGGAAACATGAGTTTGGCAAACATGGTCTTGACATCATGGCTGGTTCATCCTGGACAGACTCTGACTACCGCAACAGCTATATCAGCGGATCCCACTACCGCGACGACAAGATCCAGACTCTTAACGCAGCCAACAAGATCGGTCTCGGCGGTGCTGGTTCAGCAGCTTCAGAATGGGCGATCATGTCATATCTCGGACGCGTGGCATACAACTATGACTCACGCTACCTCCTCACTGCCAACATCCGTTACGACGGTTCTTCAAAACTTCATCCCGACCATCGCTGGAAAGCATTCCCGTCAGTTTCTGCCGCTTGGCGCGTGAATCAGGAGTCATTTATGGAGAACATCAACTGGATCAGCGATCTCAAGCTGCGTGGCGGCTGGGGTAAGACCGGCAACCAGGGTGGTATCGGCGACTACGCTTATCTCCAGAGATACAACATAAACCGTGTGCCCTGGTATGAGGAGGGTAAGGAGAATGCAGTGCCCACAATCACACAGGCAAACCTCCGCACAACCGACCTCACTTGGGAAACCACCACACAATGGGGTATCGGTGTAGACTTCTCGGTGCTCAACAGCCGACTGAACCTCGCTGCCGACTACTATTATAAGAAAACCACCGACATGCTTATGTGGGTGTCGCTTCCCGCCGGTGCTGCCGCTGCAAGCTCAATCCAGCGAAACGAAGGCGAGATGGTCAACAAAGGTTTCGAGTTCTCAATCACGTCACACAACTTCCAGGGTGATTTCACTTGGGACACAGAGTTCAACATGTCGTTCAACCGCAACAAACTCACCAAGCTCTCACTCCAGAAGATATATACAGATGCCAAGACGTCTGATTACGTCAACGAGAACGTTGTACGCAACGAGCCGGGACGTCCGCTCGGCGGATTCTACGGCTACATAAGCGACGGTGTTGACCCAGAAACCGGCGAGCTCATGTATCGCGACCTCAACGGCGACGAACGTATCTCATCTTCCGACCGTACATATATCGGCGACCCGAACCCCGACTTCACTTACGGCATGACCAACTCATTCTCTTGGAAAGGGTTCAACCTGAGCATCTTCCTTCAGGGTTCTTACGGCAACGACATCTTCAATGCTTCAAGAATGGAGACAGAGGGTATGTATGACGGCAAAAACCAGACCACACGCGTGCTCAACCGCTGGAGAATACCCGGACAGATCACCGACGTGCCTAAGGCAGGCTACGACATGAAGAACTCCACATATTTCGTGGAAGACGGCAGCTATCTGCGTATCAAGGATATCTCCCTGTCATACAACATCTCCGGCAAATGGATGGATAAGATCGGCATCTCCAAGATACAGCCTTACTTCACTGCATCCAACGTCTACACTTTCACCAAGTACAAGGGCTTCGACCCGGAGGTTAACCAGTGGGGCAACAGCGGTGCCGTTCAGGGAATCGACTGGGGCACATATCCTCAGTGCAGAAGCTATGTAATCGGTCTTAACGTAACCTTTTAATTTCGAATCTAAATGAAAAAGCTATATATTTCAGGCATCATTGCCGCTGCGGGCATGTTTACAGGATGCTCCACACAATATGATCCCGTGTCGGACTATTCCGACGTGACAGAAGGAATCACCGAAGACAAGGAGGAGATTGTCTTCCCCAACCGCGCCTCTGTAGAGAGCTACATGACCACCATGTATCAGGGCAAGCTCCGCGACCGTCAGGAACACTGGCATCTTGACAAACTCCTCATCGCGGAATGTCACTCCGACAACGCATACGCCGGAACCACCGGTGCCGAGGTACAGCCATACGAAGACAACTCCATCGAGGGATCTAACTCTGTAGTTGCCCGTGACTGGAACCGTTTCATGGAGGATGCCGCATACGCCACAAAACTTATCGTAAACATCGATAAGGTGGCTGACGGAAGCCTCAGCGACTCGGAGGTGAACACCTATAGGGCACAGGCGATGATCTACCGCGCCATGATCTGGTTTGACATGGTGAGAATGTGGGGAGATATACCGGTAATCAAGACAGTAGCCGGAAATATCACTGCCGACAATATCGAAGACTCCTACCATGCATATTTCCCTGCACAGAACACGGAATTGGAGGCTTATCAGGCTATCGAAGAGGATCTTCTTGAAGCCGTGAAATATGCTCCCGATGCAAAGGGCGACAAGACCATATTCTCCAAAGGATTGGCAAAGGCTCTTCTCTGCAAGGTGTATGCCGAGAAACCTCTCCGCGACTATTCCAAGGTGATCAAATATGCTGATGAACTTGCAGCCGACGGATACGACCTCATCGACGACTATACCCACCTCTACGGTGTGGATGGTGCGGTAAAGGATGGATTCACTGCAATGCCTCTCGAGCTCAACACGAAAGAGTCTATCTTTGAGGTGCAATACCCTTCCGGTTCAGGCAACTGGGAATCATGGATGTATGGACGTACCCTTGAAAATTGGGACTATTCCTTCACATGGGCAAAATGGGTGACTCCTTCACGCGACCTCATCAATGCATTCGATGCCGAGGGCGACAAGATCCGCAAAAACGAGAGCATCGTGTTCTACGAATGTGGATGGAGCAACTACTACCCCTCCGACAACTACGCATTCATGTACAAATGCCGTTCTGCCTACATCTCCAACATCAAATACCGTTATGCCGACATCCTTCTCCTGAAAGCTGAGGCATACATCATGGGTGAGAGCCAGAACCTCAGTGCAGCTGCCGACATCATTGACCGCATACGCGAACGTGCCGGACTCAACAAGCTTCCCCAGTCGGCACGCGCCAACAAGGAATCCATGCTTAATGCCTACCTGAAGGAGCGTCGTCTTGAGCTTGCCTTCGAGGGTGAACGCTGGTTTGACCTCGTGCGTCTCGACAAGGTGGAGGAAGTAATGAACGCAGTCTTCGCTAAGGATAGCGGACGCCATGCCCAGAAGACCCCCTTCACGCAGAACTCCTACCGTCTGCCCATCCCGCAGTCAGTGCTTGACTCCAACGACAATCTCGTGCAGAACCCCGGCTATTGATGAAGCCGCATTAACCTCAATATTTAAAATCATCGCAAAATCTGAAAAATCATGAATAATTATAAAATCCTCTTCGCCTCAGTCATCTCTCTCACTTCGCTCGGCATGTGCTCATGCGACAACAGCGTAAAAATAGGTCCTCAGCCCACTCCCGATCCGGCACCGGAGGAAGGCACTGACGTCAGAATGATCACCACGACCACCAACCGTGCGAAAGATCTCACCGAATCATGGCTCCCCTTCAGCAAGAAGGACAACATGTCGCCCTCCTGCATCACACTCCTCCCCGATCAGGAATATCAGACAATGGACGGCTTCGGTGTGGCTGTGACCGGCTCCACCTGCTTCAACCTCATGCAGATGAAGCCAGAAGACAGGAAGGCATTCCTCGAAATGACGTTTGACCCCATCAACGGCTACGGTTTCAGCTACGTCAGAATCTCAATCGGCTGCTCCGACTTCTCTCTCAGCGAATACACCTGCTGCGACAAGGAGGGTATCGAGAATTTCGCACTCACTGACGAGGAGACAAAATACGTGATACCTATCCTCAAGGAGATTCTCGCAGTTAACCCCAGCCTGAAGATAATGGGCACCCCCTGGACTCCCCCGAAATGGATGAAGGTGAAAGACCTTGAATCTCTCGAGAAGTTTGACAGTTGGACTTCCGGTCAGCTCAATCCCAAATATTATCAGGATTACGGCACGTATTTCGCAAAATGGGTGCAGGCTTTCGCCCAGAACGGAATCAAGATTTTCTCCGTCACTCCCCAGAACGAACCGCTCAACCGTGGCAACTCCGCATCCTGCTACATGAGCTGGGAGGAGGAACGCGACTTCGTGAAGAATGGTCTCGGTCCTGCTTTCAAGAAAGCAGGTCTTGACGTGAAGATCTACGCCTTCGACCATAACTACAACTACGACAACATCCCCTCGCAGAAGAGCTACCCCACCAATATCTATGCCGACGAGGAGGCTGCCGAATATCTTGACGGCGCAGCCTACCACAACTACGGCGGAGACAAGGAGGAGCTTATATCCGTGCATAACGCCACTCCGGGTATGGATCTCGTGTTCACCGAGACTTCAATCGGCACGTGGAACAACGGACGCGACCTCAACGCCCGTCTTCTCGACGACATGGAGCAGGTGGCTCTCGGCACTGTCAACCGCTGGTGCAAGGGCGTGATCGTGTGGAACCTCATGCTTGACGAAGACCGTGGTCCGTACCGTCCCGGCGGATGTGCAACCTGCTTCGGTGCAGTTGACATCAACAAGGACTACACCACCCTGACCAAGAACTCCCATTACTACATCATCGCCCACATGAGTAGCGTCGTGAAACCCGACGCAGTGCGCATCGGCACAAAGGGATTCTCCGCAAACGGTCTGACTTACTCCGCATTCAAGAATACCGACGGCTCATACGCCCTCGTGATGAGCAACAACAACTCAATGGCTATCAACGTGACGATAGAGGATGGCGAACACCACTTCTCCACTACAGTGCCCGCCAAGAGTGCAGTGTCGTATGCTTGGAACTAAGTAATTTAAGGTTTAATGTTTATGGTTTATGATCATTAAATTTTATATAATGAAAAGATTCGTGGATTTTTGTGAATCTTAAACCTTAAACTATAAACTTTAAACCACTGAAGTGCAGCTTGCGAAACTTCAGTAAGTAATCTTCAAAATCCTAACAAGAAAATCAGCATGAAAACTATAAAATATGCATTTCTCGCAATGGCTGGTATCGCCTCGCTGACAGCCTGCAACGACGATGATTGGAGTAAGGGTAATCCCACAATGGGCGTGAAGACCGATCTGGGGACAGCCTGCTTCGGCGACAGTCTACGCTTCACCATCAATGCCTCCGACTCGGAAGTGCCTCTATCCACACTCCGCGCACAGCTTTATTTCGGCGACGAGATGGTGAGCGAGAAGGTGATCCGTACAAAAAAGAATGGTGAGGATTACGAAGGGGCTGTCTACGTGCCATACTTGGCAAACATCCCCGACGGACGCGCAACACTCATTCTCACGCTCCAGAACATCAACTTCACCAAAAACAGCATGGAATATGAGGTGAAGATAACCCATCCCGACTACCCTTCCCTCACTTTCGTGGCTGAGGACGGCACAGAGTATAAGATGGAGAAACAGGAGAAATACGTGTATGCCTTCACCGAGCGACTCCCCCAGGAGCTGAAAGGCTTCATCAAGGCTCCCAAATATGGCGAGAACGGCAACGAACTCACATTCGGATATGCCAACAGCGCGATATCCGTAGGTGCTGAATCCGCTATCCCGTTCTCCAACTCAAATCCGGGGAAATACACCGTAAGTTTCAACACTTTCTCATTTGAGGGAAGTCCGTTCACCAAACTTATGTTTAACGACATGCAGTTTGAATCGACCGACGATACTCATGCTCAGGCAGACATCAAGCTCACACAGGGACAGACCATCACCCCCGCCGGATTCCCCAATTTCGCCGACTGGTGGATAGATCCCGACTTCTTCAAGAAGGAGGACAACGGCAATCTCACGTTCCTCCCGGCTTCCGGAAGCTACCGCGTGATTGCCGACCTTCAGAAGCAATATTTCCGCGTATATCTGCTCAACGGCAACGACCCTGCGAAACTCGCTGACGACGGCACTGGCGCAGTATGGGTAATCGGCAACAACGTCGGCAAACCATCCGTAGACTCCAGCGAAGTGGGTTGGACCACCGAGAACGCTCTCTGTATGGCTCCGATGGGCGACAAGAGATATCAGATCACTTTCGTAGGCGGACAGACAATCTCCACCGACGGAATCAACTTCAAGTTCTTCCATCAGATGGGCTGGGGAGGCGAATTTGGCGGCGACGCACTGACCTCCACAAGCGACATTGTGAAAGTGGGCGACGGAACCAGTGGCCACGACAACGGCAACCTCTATCTCGCTGAAGGGGAAACACTCTCCGCAAACCATGTGTATCGTTTCACAATCGACCTCTCTGCCGGAATCACTGCCGGCGTACTCTCCGTAGAGGATTGCGGCGAACAGGCTTTCGAGGAGAAACCGGTAAGCGTGGCGGGCACAAAGCTCACCACCTCCGACAACAGCTACTACGAAGGCACCGTGACTCTCTCCCAAGGCGACTATCTCAACGTGAACGGTCTTTCCGGTCTTGATGAATATTATGCCGACCCAGACTACTTCATCTTTGATGAGGATGCCAATGATTTCAAGGTGAACGTGATTAGCTCAGACTATAAGGTGAAGATCAACAAGGCTTCCAAGACAATCTCCGCAATCATGATGTATGGCGGCGAGGAGGCAACATTTGATAACGGCGGCGCAATATGGCTGATGGGATGGGGTGTCGCCTCTCCCAGCATGGACTCCCAGTTCGGCTGGAATCCCGGCGCAGCATACTGCATGGCTCAGATCGCTCCTAATGTATATCAGTTTACAGGCGTGGCAGGTCCGGAGAAAGGCTCTTCCGTAGGTATGCGTATCCGCACTGACTATCTAAGCTTCAAGTTCTTCCTTCAGGATGGCTGGGGCGGTGAGCTGAGCGGCGACAACGCACTCACGCTGACAGAAGGCGCAAGCTCTCTGTTGAAAGACTCCGGCAATCTCGAACTTGCCGACGGTGTGAACCTTGAAGAGGGTGCCACTTACCGCATCACCGTAGATCTTACGGCAGGCGTAGCAGCAGGCACAATCGATATGGTGAAGCTATAAGTATAATTTAGATCATGTTTTTTAAGGTAAAGTAGGTAAATTTGGATTGACCGACGGCATCGCCAGAATAATGACTTTGCCGTCGGTGTTATTTATTTTTTTCATATTCAAAACGAAGGTGAAAAATAATTGAACTTCAACAAATTTTACTATCTTTGCAACAGGAACCCAATAAACTCCGCCATTACCTTGGCAAACACAATCCACATTATCATGAAACTTTCCAAATTATTCATCTCATCCCTGATTATATGCAGTGCCGACGTGATAAACGCATCAGTGCCCGTATATCTTGACGACAGCAAACCTCTTGAGGAGCGAGTGGAAGATGCACTTTCGCGCATGACCCTCCAGGAGAAAATCGACATAATCCATGCCCAATCGAAATTCAGTGCGCCGGGCGTGCCGCGTCTCGGTATCGCCGAACTATGGTGTACCGACGGTCCGATGGGCGTTCGTCCGGAAGTGCTCTGGGACGAATGGGAACAGGCGTCATGGACCAACGACTCCTGCACGGCATTCCCATCCCTCACATGCCTCGCTGCCACATGGAATCCAGAAATGGCAGCTCTCTACGGCAAAAGCATCGGTGAGGAGGCACGTTTCCGCAACAAGGCAGTGCTTCTCGGTCCGGGCATCAACATCTACCGCACCCCTCTCTGCGGACGTAACTTCGAATACATGGGTGAAGACCCCTTCCTATCCGGCAAGATGGCTACGGAATACGTCAAGGGTGTACAGTCAAACGGTGTGGCTGTCTGCGTGAAGCATTTCGCGCTCAACAACAACGAGATCAACCGCCACACGTCAAACCCGATAGTAGACGACCGCACACTCTACGAGATATATCTCCCCGCCTTCAAGATGGCGGCTACCGACGGCGACGCATGGAGCTTCATGGGCGGCTACAATCTATTCCGTGGCGAACATGCAAGCTATAACCCCATCCTCATGAACGACATTCTCAAAGGGGAATGGGGCTGGGATGGTGCCGTCATATCCGACTGGGGTGCCGTTCATGATACGGAGACAGCCGTGAAGGGTGGTCTCGACATGGAGTTCGGAAGCTGGACCAACGGTCTGACCAACGGTGTCTCCAACGCCTACGACAACTATTGGCTTGCCAATCCGTATCTCAACGGCATCAAATCGGGGAAATTCTCTGAAGATGAACTTAACGACAAGGTGCGTCGCGTGCTTCGACTCACTTTCCGCACGACTATGAACCGCAACCGTCCGTGGGGCTCGATGGGTAGCGACGAACACAAGGCTGCATGCCGTCAGATAGGCGGCGAGGGTATCGTGCTTCTGAAGAACAAGGGGAATATCCTTCCGTTGGATCCCGCGAAGGTAAAGAAGATAGCCGTGATCGGAGAGAATGCAATAAAGATGATGACTGTCGGCGGCGGCAGCTCCTCTCTCAAGGCTGCTTACGAGATAACTCCGCTCCAGGGTCTTAAAAACCGTCTCGGCAAGGATTTCGAGATTGTATACGAACGCGGATACGTGGGCGATACTCTCGGCGAATACAATGGCGTGAGGACAAACCAGGATCTCCGCGACTTCCGTTCTGTAGAGGAACTGAGGGAAGCGGCTGTCAACGCTGCAAGAAATGCGGATGTAGTGCTCTATTTCGGTGGTCTTAACAAGGCAGACCATAATGATGCGGAAGATTCCGACCGTCTCTCCATGAATCTCCCCTACGAGCAGAACGAACTCATCGAGGCTCTTGCAAAGGTCAACAAGAATCTTGTGGTAGTCAACATCAGCGGCACAGGCGTGGCAATGCCGTGGGTCAACAAGGTGCCCGCTATTCTTCAGGCGTGGTATCTCGGCAACGAGACAGGAAACACTATCGCCGACGTGATAAGCGGTGATGTCAATCCGAGCGGTAAACTCCCCTACACATACTACGCCAACCTGATGCAATGCGGTGCCCACAAGATGGGTGAATACCCCGGCACACCTGCAAAGGATAAGTTTGGCAACGACATCTTCGACATGCCCTATAATGAGGGTATCTATGTGGGCTACCGTTTCATCGACAAAAATAAACTGAAACCGACATTCCCCTTCGGTCATGGACTCAGCTACACCACCTTCACCTACGGCGACGCATCTGTCGACAAGAAGAAGGGTGGACTCAACGATGTGTTTACCGTCACGGTGCCCGTCACCAACTCCGGCGACCGTGCCGGCAGCGAGATCGTGGAACTTTATATCTCCGATCCGAAATCATCCGTTGACCGTCCGGTGAAGGAGTTGAAAGGTTTCAAGAAACTTGCGCTTGCTCCGGGCGAGACAAAGACCGCCACATTCACCATCTCAAAGGATGATCTCAGTTTCTTTGATGCCGACCGTCATGAATGGGTGTGCGAACCGGGAGCATTCGAGGTTCTCATCGGCGCATCATCAGCCGACATACGCACAAAAGCAGGATTCACAGTGGAATAATAATCGCAATTGACCGATTCCGTATCGGTTGATATTTAATGAAGTTGCCTGGACTTATTCCTGATTTATGGATAAGTTCAGGCAACTTCTTAAAAAATAAATACCCGAACACCTGACCACCGACAACCTTAACGGGCTGGAATTGGCTGTAAACGTAGGCAGCAATTGCAGCTACACTTCCCCTGAAAGCGGTCTGACGTGGGTGGCTGACCGTATATACACCCCCGGAAGCTGGGGACGCATCGGAGGAACTGGCAAGAACTCCAATTCATTCGACATCTCTGTCAACGGCAAGATGCTGCATCATCATTTTGCTCCGGCAGCACAGAATGGTCATAAATTCGCTCTCCGCAAGAAGTATATCATAAACTCCTCTTCCAACGACGGCATTATCGTGAATCTGAATGTCATAGAGGGTAAGAGATTATTAAATTCCATCAAACTCATAAAATTATGAAACGCAACATATTATTGCCGATTTTCGCGGCAGCCGTTCTTCAAATATCCGCTCAGACATGGGATAAGTCGCATCTTGACCGGGTGAAGGAGAATATCGGATCGCCATTCTATACTGAATACCTCTCTCTTCTCATCAAAGAGGCTGACGCTCTACTTGATGCCGTGCCGCTATCAGTGATGGACAAGACGAAGGTGGCGGCAAGCGGCGACCGACACGATTATCTCAGTCAGGCACGCTATTTCTGACCCGACTCCACAAAATCCGACGGTCTCCCCTACGTCAACCGCGACGGCATATCCAATCCGGAGATCAACAGCCTTGACCGCAACCGTCTCGGCGACACCGCCGCAAGGATAAAGGCCCTCTCCCTCGCCTATTTCTTCACCGGCGACGAACGGTATGCAAAGAAAGCCACCTCACTTATCCGCACTTGGTTTCTCGACAAGAAAACACGCATGAACCCCAATCTGAAGTATGCACAGATGATACCGGGGCGTTCATGGAATCATAATGCCGACAAATGGAAATTCCCTGTGATCATCGACAATATGATGAATCTGGAGATGCTGTTCCAAGCCTCTATCCTCACCGGCGATCCAATATATCGGGATATTGCCGTGAAACATGCCGACACTACCCTCGCCAACCATTTCCGCGATGATTATTCATCGTATCATGTTGTTGACTATGATCCTGCCACGGGTGATGTGAGGATGAAATGCACGGCACAGGGATATTCCGACGATTCATTCTGGAGCCGTGGTCAGGCGTGGGGCTTATATGGTTTTGCGCAATGCTATAAGTACACGGGCGACCATCGTTATCTCAACCGGAGTGAACGTATAGCCGATTTCATCATGTCGCTTCCCAACATGCCCTCCGACCATATCCCCTATTGGGACATGAAGGCTCCGGAGGTGAAGGATGTGCGCACGTCCGACCCTGTGGCGGGAGTGGCACGCGATGCTTCGGCAGCGGCGATAATGGCATCCGGTCTGTATATGCTCAGCGAATGGATGAGTCCGGAGAAGGCAACCCGTTACCGCAGCTATGCCGACTCTATCCTCGACACGTTGACCGCTTCCTACCGCATACCGCAAGGTGAGAAATACGGTTTCATACTTGACCACAGCATCGGTCATCACCCTGCCGGCAGTGAGATTGACGTACCTCTCAACTACGCCGACTACTATTATCTGGAAGCTCTCCTCCGTCAATCCCGCTGATCCACACAAAGGACTCTCGCGGGTATGTACCACAAAGAACACGGAGCACACGGAGATTTTTTTAATTCGCACGAGAGGGCGCACGAAGAAATAAAAGAAAAGAAAGAAAATTTTATTATTTCTTTTTATTCTTTTGTTTCTTCGTGCGATTTTTTTGTTTAATTTTGTGCGAAGGCTCTAATTTTAGGGTTGGAACGGCACTTTTAGGCTCTAATTTTAGGGTCTAAATGGTGTTTTTAGGCTCTAATTTTAGGATTTAGCGCATTATTTTATTAATTATCATCATCTTATGTATCTACGAAGAAAAATCGACAAATTCCTTGATGATTGGAAGAGAAATCCCAACCGAAAACCACTACTTGTAAACGGTGCCAGACAGGTGGGGAAATCCCCTATTACTGCACATTCCTTCTGAAACGCTACATGCAGCACGCCTGACCGACAACATTCCATCGTCACCACTAAAATACAGACTGCCGGAGCTTCACAGCCCCGGCAGTCGCCTTGCTTACAAATTTAAACTAATTATATTAATTACTTACTGACTTTCATTATAGATTCGCATAAACCTTACCTGTATTAATACCTTACCCAAAAGACCTTACATCAACAAACTTATAAAGTATGTATCGTAATCAGAAGGTATTGATTCAATTTATTGTGAGTACATACCTATCCAAACTTGAATCATACACAAATTTATTAAAGTTACACATTACACCTTCCCCATCTTGTTTTTGACCATTATTTGTTCTTATATAACCAATCTCAGAACATAGCATGGAAACAGTCACGTCCAAATAATAATACTCTCCATCTTCTCCATTTCGATTTCCTGGCCATGTGGTAAAAGCAGATGCATCAACTTGCCAAACGTGAATTTTATCTGCGGCAGATTTTTTCCATCTGAAACGTAACTTTTCACCAACAAAGAATTTTTGATCTGTCATTCCTTCCGGTTTGCCTGAATAAACATTACCATTTTTGTCAAGATAAGCACATCTAACCTTGTGATCATCCATCTCATTGAAAACCCGAATTAAAGTACCTAATTGCTTATCACCATAATTAGTATTCCAAATATTAATAATCTTGTCCTTTTCAGAAGATGGGATTTCAACTTCCAATCTATAATATCCTCTGACACCGGAAACATTTCCATTTTGTACCTCAGAATCAAAGCTCTTGTCAGATGTGTAAATTGAAAGTTGGTTACCTTTTTCTATAGGCCAATAAATACGGTATCTGGGAACAAAAGATGCGTAGCAATATACTGTTTTACTTTCAACATTACACTTCCACCAATATTCTGTTGCTGTAGGAATACCAACAATATCCTCATCGGTTCCTGATTCTCTCAAGTTTCCATCGACATCTCCTACAACTCTCCAACCAGTAGCATCATTGACTGAAATATCTGTTGAAACGGATGTTGTGTTGTTACTGCCTTTTGAGAAGGTATGAATTTTTCCGTCTTTATCGAGGTAGTTGAATATCACATAGAAGTCTTCTGCCGGGATGTTATCTGATTCGTATGAGAAGTTGAACCAGCCGTTTTTCATCGTGTTGTAATCACCGATATATTTGCCGGGCCAGTTTGTCACTGCCACACGAGTGCCATCTTTATTCTCGGTGTAAAGATAGACATGAGTTGCACCTGATACGTTGAATGATGTGCGATGCAGGTCTCCACTGTCGTCAATGTCGTTGATACATCTTACCGACATGGCGTAAGTCTGGACATTTCCATTTATATATGACGAGGCATTACCGGAGATACACAATGATTTCAACCATCGTCCTATCTCCTGTTTCTCTGTACCGGAAGATGCAGTCTGTGTCCAGTAATATCCGGCACGCGACTCACCATTATCAGAATTATTCTCCTTATAACGAGCTTTCGGGAAATAGACATTACCGACAGATGATCTGTAGCAAGCATTATAGTAACTTCCCACAGAATTTGTATCGAAGTTTGGTGAATTTCTCAACGCATTCCACACTTTCTGTTTCGGCACCCTGTAGCCAGGAGGAGAGACTCGGTCTTTTTGGTCTTCCGATGTATCATACATCTCCGGATCCTTATGCTCATTTTCAAGATATTTCGCTACTTTATAATACCCACCGGCTGCCTCCTTATTACCATAGTAAGCCGAACCATCACTTGATTCTATATATAATTCCGCAGACTTGGCACCGAGATTTCGGTCAAGCCAATAGCGCATACGGGTAGCACCCATAATTGGCACAACCTCATAGTAGTAATAATTCTGACTATCCTTATCGGCATCCACACGATGGATCTCACTGCTCTTGTGGAAGAATCCGGTATGATACAGATCTATCGTATATTTGGAGCTAAGGCGATTATTAACCGTTTCCCCGTTAGGCGTAATTGTCAATTCAAGAGAACCCACTCCATAAGTATAGTCATTATCTGCATTTCCGTCAGAGCCATCAGTCCCTAATGCATTACCGGGACGAGTGATTGTCACCGACCATGAGCCACCTTCAGATGCGTGGGTACCGGATGAGGCTCCCTCTATTTTAACATACTGCTTAATTGTATTATCCCCGGTCACATTAAGTGCCCAGTCATATTCCGCAGATGTCAAAGATGCCTCCGTAAACGTAATCGTATATTCATAATACCAACGAGCCTCCGCTTTAGAATCGACTGTTTTACCCGGTTCACCATACATCACCGGGAAATGAAGACCCTGATTACGTACTTTGCCATTATTGGCTTTCTCATCAGTGCCGAACAAGCTCACGCCATCTTCAACAGGATTTCCTGCTAAGAAATCCCAATATTGTTCAGTCTTAAACTGTTGATTCTTATCCGCATCATATATGGTAAGAGTTACCTTACATAAGTCTGTACCTTTAAACTCTCGTTTCCAAGTTACGGGGACTGTGCGGGTCAATCCCATCCAAGTCACGGTAATCTCCCCTTGGAGTGTGCCGAGATCTGATGTCTTATTAAACTTGACAGGGCATTTATAGACAGTACCCTTATTATTACAGTCATCTGAGTCCCCGCTTCCACCTACAACCGGGATACTGCCACCATCTTCTATTTCCAACATCTCAGAATCATTCACCTCTTCCCGCTCTCCGACAGACAGCCATTCCGAATCAGATGTAATGGTTAAATTTTTAACAGCTTCCTCTGCTTCATCCGCTTTGGAATATAGTTTGACATACAGATAACGCCATGTATCAGTATCACTATCAACGGAAACACCATTGGAATATACTATCTCATGAGTGACACCGAGTTCACGGATGCCATCCGAAATCATGTTGAAGATTGCCGGAGAATGGTCATGGATTTTGTATTCCAAGTAAGGAGACGGATTCTTAGATGCCTCTTCAGGAGTGGCATATCCGGGACCGTTCACACCCTTAATCATAACCTGATACCAATGATTCGGGTTTATATCCAAAATATTCACACTCTCACCATCTTCTGACTTAATATTGAAATCAAGTCGGTAGAAATAGCTTTTAGAATTATATTCAGCCTTGACAATTATAAAGGCCTTTTTCTTTTCATTATTTTTATTATCTGTCGGACGCAAATATTTACCATTTGAATCAGACAAATCGTCATCAAAACTACTAATGCTGGAGGGCGCGCCCAATATTGTTTCAGTTCCGGCAAGCAGACTGCCCAGCACTGCATCTCCATACACACAGAATGGATATTTCACAGATTCATCAATCTCCAAATTATCATTAATATCGGTGCATCCCGTCACAGTGATATAGGCAACATTTCTAATCAATGTCACATCTTTTGATATGAGCGTTTTCAGGTCTGACTTGGCACTCATGACAATCTTCCCATCTTCGCTAACCGCATTATACGCAATAAGTTCTTTCAAAGATGCAATCGTAGTGACACCCTTCTCAAATGTGCCGTCATAATTGGCAATGAAATAGAATTGCAGACCGGATTCTCCACGAAGATCCTTGTCGAGTTTAAACGATATACTATTATCATCTTTAAGCGAAGTATCGCTTTTCTTAAAATACTCCACCTGAGAAAGTGTAGAATTATCCTCACCACTCTTAAAGATAAGTACTGATACAGTTGAAAGCTCATCACCAATTTCCGCACGAGTTGCTACTTTTTCCAACTCCGGCACAGAGAAGGTCAGTTCCACTGTCCCATCCGTAGCAATCACGGAACCGGACTTAAATTCCAGGTCATCGCTGCAAGCAGCGAGACCAAGAACCATAAGCAATGATATTATTATATTCTTATACATAATCAATACAGAATCAAATAATAATTATACGTTTTATCTGAGGAAGCCGTTTTTCTATTGTTTACGATAGACATCCATGACGTCGGATATGAATTATTTCCATCAGGTTTGCAAGCGGTTACAAACCTATTCGTTTCTTTGGAATCAAGAGTGATATCATAATAGTATCTCACAGCTCCATCTATTTCCTCAGAACCTGAGTAATGACGTATCTCATAAGATCCTCCTTTACCATCATTATATTGGATATAGTCCCTATAATCAGGATTACTCTCATTATCCTTATACCAATAAATACGATAGATAATTGAACTTGAACGATCCTCCGGGTTAGAAGATGTAAACTGAGGTTTCCCTCCATTTCTTAAATCAAACCATCCCTCCTTATTTGGATAGTCAAACAAAGGGATGCCAGGATCCGGCATACCATCTGACCTAACTGTAGGATAGCGGTAATTGATTTGATATTCGTTAGAACCATGACCTTCATCCGGCTTGTAATTATGACCGTCGGCAAACATTATCAATGCCTTACCCGGTGTAGCTATACCGGTAAGTTCAAACGACCACCATTCATCTGATTCCTTCTTCATTTGAATGCCAGGCCATGTCATGTTGTAACCAGCACTTTTTAATCTATTATATTCACCATATTGCACAACATTACCTAAAATACAATGAGGACATTGCCCATCTTCATACGAAGTGACCTTCTTAAGTTTTTCGCGATGTTCCTCACAGAGATCCATATTGTCATAATAATGCTTACTGAAACCCTCTTGACCGGGAGCCCATTGAGTAGCAGGACCAGAGCCTATTTTGTCGTCAGTAAAATAATAGAACCCGTTTACATATCCGGTTGATCTGTCCGGATTATTATAACTCCCAACATTCCACCCTTTAAATGCGATTTTACCCGTGAAGGAATATTCCAATGCCGCAGTCTTACCTTCTGTATCAGCACCTACAGGTTTATTTGCAAGGGCACTCCCTGCCGGAAATTCAAGACATTGATATACGTAGATGTGAGGATTACCCCAGCCTGTCGGCGGACGGAAATGTATCGTATAATTCTGGATATTGTTTACGATATTAACTGTCACTTGCCGTGAAATAAGATAACCGTTTTCAGTCTTGCCTGACACATCAAATGTCAACTGACGTTTCTCTTTCCATAACTCCCAACCGCTGTTGATTCCGGCATAATGCAGATTCAACTTAGAGTTATTGCTTGTTATTGTAAGATTCTTGTTAGATTCAATCTCGACATTATTCCAATCCGTGAGCCACAATGCCTTCTGCGTATTACCATCTTCGGTGTAATTTGCATATTTCCAAGCATCCTCATTGCCGAGCGTGATTGTCACATTCCGGAGGTTGGTGTGGATATTTACAGAGATATCACCGCTATAGACACCTGACGCGATACGTTCACGGGCATCTATCGTGATTAACACAGGATCAACTTCAAGATAGGGATCCAATCGGAGTGGTTCCACATCAATCTTCTTGCGAAGATTGCCAGCCTTCAGATGGAAGTAATTGTATTGTGCGCGTTCGTCTTCTGACAACGATTGCGCATCCACCAATGGATTGACCGACACGATGAGCGTATCGGAGTAAGTAGTATTATCCAAAACATAAAGAGGTACCTCCGTTCCATCCTGCAATTTATATTTCGGAGAATAACCTTCATCAATCTCCACGCTTTCGGCATTTGACTCATACCATATCTTTGTCTTCTCGCCGGCTGTCACGGGGATTACGGTTTTGTCGAGGTGGAGGAAGTAGGGACCGTGGAGGGTGTAGACGATCTGTTGGAGCGTCCAAGGGGCGACGGAGAGGCGGATGTCGAAGTCGCCGGGGCTGGTAACCCTGGCTACGAGGTCGTAGTAGTGACCGCGAACGAGGGTGTTGTCGGGATCGGGGGCAGCGGTGCCGGTGGTTGTTGAGCCGTCAATCTCGCCGTCGGTTGTGCCGTTGGGGAGAGGGATATTGTAGTTGAATGTGCGGGAGGGGTCATTGCAGAGTTGGGCGAGGAAAGAGAGGGTCGTGCGTGAGGCATCCTCCTCGGAGATGTTTTCGGGGAGGTAGAGAATGCCTTGGACAGCTCGCTGATGCAGCTCCGGATTTTTGAGATCTTCGGCGGAGAGTTCAGCTCCGAGATTGTCTATGTCGATATCGGAGGAGGTGGTGGCTCTTGTGTCATTAATGTCATTAAGGACTTTAGGGACATTTGAGGATCCGGCAGCAGCGATAGTGGTGGAACCGGCTGCCGGGAAGTGATAATGATTCAGGCTTTCGATTGGGAAGCTTTTCTTCTCAGGAGTTATTTCTTCGGATTGGGTTGAGGGGCCGTAGATGGGGGTTTCGGCGGCGCAGTTGCTGACTGTCAGGTTTGTGAAGGTCAGCGGGGTGGAGAAGATATTGGAGAAACCGGTGTTGTCAGTGTTGTCAAAGAGGAGGGTGTAGCGCACTTTTGTGCAGAGGAAGGTGAGATCGATGTTTAGCTTGACGTTCTGACCTGCGCCTATTGTGACAGTTCCGGTTGTGGCATCCAGTTCGCCACCGGATTCCATGGTGACATCCTCAGCTTTACCTGCCATCGGAAGACCATCATTCAAATTCGGCTGCTTTTCGCTGTCAAATTTGATTGAAACGTTCTTTACCTGAATCTCTGTTGGTTCACCGGAAAGAGTTTCCGCTGTCGAAGTGACGTCATATCCCTTTACATTCGCAAGAATGTAAAAGCGGTATTTTCCCGGTTGAAGTTCGCGGGTGTATACCGTTGTTTCGTTGTGAGAGATACCATTGTTCTTGGTAAATTTCTGCGTTATATCCACATTCTCTACAAGCTCGGATGATTCATTATTATTATCATCCACCTTGTAGATATAGAGATTGGCGGAAGTGATCTTACCCTCTCCGGCGGCGATCTCCTTCTCGTTGGGAGTCGTGGTGGGGTCTCCGTCGGCACGCGTGGAGATGGTCAGCGGTCGCGGTATAGATATGGTCACGCCTGTCGCACCCTCGGGGAGCGGATCTCCGGGGGTGAAGTCATCGGCGCAACCCGAAAGGAGCATACCGACGAATGCACAAGCGGCTAATATTTTGTTTCCAAGATTCATGTTGGTTTTATTGGGGGGTGTTGTTATAATAGCTTACAGATCTATGTTAATTCTATGATAAATCCATTTCTTCACTTTCGAGGTGATCGTGATCTCGCTCTCCGTCGGTTCGTCGGGATCTTCCGGATTGTAAGGTCTCGGCAAACCGGAAATACTCTGGATGGAGAGCTTGTATATGTTGTTGCGAACCACTCCGAACTCCATCGGTTCCATCTTTGCCGGGTCGTTATTATCATTATGCTTGATGAAATGATAGTAGTATAGGTAGTATTTACCTTTCTCGGTGCCATCCTGAGCATCGGCATCGGTGGTAGGTGTTACTGTCAGTTCGCGTCCCTTAAACTTGAGGGTCAGCGGGTCGGTATGGTTCTTAAAAGTTTCGTTGTCAGTGTCCGGCACTCCGGTCAGTTCGGCACGGAATACGATAGCCGTGGTGTAGCCGCGTAATTGCTTCGTGGCATCGGCAATCGTGTTTTCCGACAGATAACGCCAGGGGGTGTAATTGTCGGTGCCGCCAGCGTTTGTGGGTTCTTTATATGGATATTTATTAGTATTGTCTGCTTTAAAGAGGTTTTCCCATCCGGCAGAATAGGCGTTTTCGGCATTACCCTGATTGATGAAATGATCGGGATTAGTAGCCACATCCGCGCCATTTCCTTGTTTCTTATCGTTGTCGGTATCAAGGAAATAGTTGGTGCTTGTCTCGCGACCGAGGAAGTCAAGGTATGGGGTTCCACTCTCAGGTTTCACCCAGATATGACGGAATGTATAGAAATTCTTGCTGACATTCACGGGGCACATGCCGACAATCTTGACGGTGTAGCCGCTCTCCCCTATCTTGTATTCGTGAGGATTCTTGCCGTCGGGGTCATCGTCGTTGCGCTCTTTGTCGCGGTAGTCGATGCGTGCCACTGAACGTTCGAGGGTTATAGATTTATTGTCATTATATCTATTCAAATCCAGAGAGGATGTGTCAGAGAGGAAATCGGCAAAAAATGTCTCAGTCCAAGCCTCATCTATAGTGAAGGTATATTCCTCGAAGTTTGACATTGGCAATCCATTGACAGTCGTGAGATATGGGGAATCAAGACCGCTGACTGTGGCAATGTAATTTTCCACGTCATAACCCAACATTGGTCTGGTAATAGTCTCATAGCCGGGATTCGCCACAACGTAAAGATTGAATGGCTTGTTTTGCATTTTATTACCGAACTCAAGAGCCTTTTTCAGCGGAACAACGGCAGTAAGTGTGTAGCCACCATCCTTTGAAGCCATCTTTACCACTTCTGCATGTATATTCGCTCCATCCCCTTTCAGAATGATCAATGCACTATGGATAGCGTTCTCGGCATCAGTGCCGCCTTCCTCTCCGTCGGAAGAGGTGTCAGGATCGGTTGTGCTACTGTTGCGGGTATTTGCGCGGGTGTCGGCGTCGTCGGGGAGCTGCACGTCGACGTTGATATAGACCATAGCATTCTCCGGTAGGCGTGAGCCGTCGGGATCGCTCACGTCGCTACCTGAGCACCCTGCTATGGTGAATGCAGGTACAGCCATTATTGCCATTATTAACTTTGAGAGATATTTCATTGCTACGGTCTCTTATTATAGTATGTTGTTGTTTTATGTTGTCGCCACGGTGCCTGAGCAGCCATGAGCCGCTGAGGGTCGGGGGATATTAAATGGGGTGGAGAGAGGGGTTAGAATTCTGTATCATTTATACGCACTTCCCAGTCGTTGATGACGATGCGCGTGGTGAGCCACGTGTCATTACGGTCATCGAGGAAGAATACGAATCGCCATGAGTTCTCGCGATCAAGATATTCCTGATCAGCCATAGGCTCGACAAGTCCGCTGTCGCTCTTGAAGAGGAGCATGTAGTTTACGAGCGGGATACGCAGCACCTCGCTGTTGTCGCTCTTGCGGGTCACGGTGAGAGTTGTGCGGACGGGCTTGTTGCGGACGATACGCGATGTGGTGAAATGTGCCATAGCTACGCTGACGTCGTTTGCGTTGTCGGCATCGTCATCGGCACGTGAGGATTCCTCGCCGGGTTGCGTTCCGGCATAGCGGGTTTCCGAGAGGAAGGGGAGGTAGGTAACTTCTCCATTTGGGAGGAGGTTGTTGTCGGAGTCGAAGAGAGTGTTGTCGTCAGTGATAGAGAAATTGAAATCCTCATGACTGATCGGAGAACCTGACACGTGCTGGAGAGCAACCTGCACGGTGTTGGTGTTGCGCATCATCTCCACGCGGGCTTCAGTCGTCGTATTCTGCGAGACGGAGAAGCGGGCTGACCCATAGAAATGATTGTGAAGTTTTCTGAGATTGTCGTCGGAGAGGCAGTCGGGATGGAGAGCCACGGTGAGGTCGGCGAGTTCATTCGTATTTGAGAATGCTGTGGGATGTATGAAAGAGGCGTCGCGACATTCCATACCACCGTAAGCGATAGCCCTGTAGTTGCCTTCGGGTAGTTTCAGGGAGATACGGAAGTTCTCGTCGGCAAGGTTCTCGCGGGTGAGTTCCGTCTGCTTGGTGACGAAGTTACCCTCCTCGTCGTAAACAATCCACCTGGTTGTGGAATGCGTTTGCAAACTCCATATTATATTCGTAAACGAAACGGAGGTTTACGGCGGCATCGGGACACGGGTCAAGGTCCTCATTTATGATGCCGCAGGCGGAGGATAGCATCATCATGGAGGCGGCGGAAAAAGCCGCCCCCACGATGCTGTAGATATTTGTCTTAAATCCTTTCATCGAGAAAGTTTGTAAGATTCAGTTTGGTATTTTGTTTTAGAATTCGATGTCGTTCTTACGAACAGTCCATTTCTTAACCTGAACGTCAACTTTGATTTTCACGTCAGATTTCTCATCAGGATCATCCGGATCAACGGGATCTGGATCGTCCTTAGGATCAAGAGGATGTCCAAGTGCAGATATGCTGGTAACAGCTAATTTATAGACGTTGTTACGTACAACTGCAAATTCCATATTCCCCATTACACCTGGTTTTCCATTATCCCAGTGACGGTTCCAATAATAGTAATTGGTTGCCCAACCACCTTTTTGTTCATTATATCTATAAATTGTGAATTGATTATTCACTGCAGCCTGATATAACTCTTCTCCCGTTTTACCCTTACAAGCTTTATAAGCTGATGCAAGTGCTGTATTTTCATTACCCTCTTTTGTTGCCTCATCTTCTACGGCCTTCCAATTTGGATAAATATTGTTTTTGTAGATAAAAATCGGCTCTGCCTTAGCCTCTAATGCTGCTTTCAGTTTCTCAGGAGTAGATTCCGTTGGCTTTATCTCACCTCTGAATACAACACCTGTAGATATTGCTACTTTTTGTTTAGATGCTGGCTCAGGAATTGTATTTTCTGTGACATAACGCCAAATTTTATAATCACCTTTATTATTATCGGGATCTAAATTCCATTCATTATCATTATCAGAGATTGCACCATCTCCAAAATAATCCTTCAAAATAATCCTTCTCCACAAATCAACACCCAACTTACCATCTTCAGAAGGAGTTGCATCCGTAAACAATGCATATTGGAAATGGTCGGAATAAGTCAGCTTTTTGGTCCAATTAGAATTCGCTTTCCAATCCCAATCAGGATCAATAAAGAATTTATTTCTATCATCTTCTCCACACATTAAAGATGTAGATTCAAATTCTGAAGAATGACCCGTTGCTGAAAGTCTATGTAGATAATAGTAAGAATTGCTCATATTGACAAGAGCCATATTTGTCAATTCTATCTGCAAGCCTCCTTCAATCGCTTTATCTTCCCCTACAACATTGATATCAATCGGATATACATTGTTATTGACAGTCTTAAAATCAAAACGAGCTATCGAACGGATAACATCTACAGTACCCATTGGGTATGCGCTTTCTGCATACGCTCCATTCTTAATTCCATCAAGTGGTGGGAGAGCAAGGTCCGTAACCTTAAGATTTGCCATCGGTATATTCTTACCCTCTGAAACAGTTGCCAATTGAAGATTATCTCCTGTCAATACATTCTTTGCATTCATCCAATTGGCAGCAGACTCGCCCCTATTGCGATTTGCAATATGATCCTTCAATTCTTGTGTAGGATTGCAGAATGCGTACACATTCACATGAGCCTGGTCAGGTTTAGTTCCAAGAGACTCGATGTAATTTACAAGTACTGACTTGTTAAATGTCGCGGTTATATCATAATTGGATGGAATAGTGGCTCCTTCAGCCGTAGGCTGTATCGACACTACATTTGAAGCAATGAATGAATTATTATTATCCTTGTTATTATCATCCTTGCTAGCAAAGACAATCAAGACCTCCTTCACATTGTTTTCAAAATCCTTACCAATCTCCTCACCTGCCGGATCACCTGCGGCACGTGTACCGTTACTTGTCGGGAGGGAGATAGTGATTTTCATGTTGACACCATCCTTCTCGCTGATTACTGGCGAATTGGGTCCGTCGATCGCTTCTGATGAGCAGGACGCGAGCATGGCGGCTGCGAGAAGCGGAAAGTAAAATTTAGATACCTTCATGTTGTTAGTAATTTGTGTTTATAATATTGTTTTATGAATTTATCTCAATTTGAATTCAATTTGAGTTCAATTTTATCTCGGTGTTAAGCATCTTGAAGTTGCTGTTCTCATTATCCATGACGTGTTGCAACTGTCGGGCTGACTCCTGTGCGGGGGCGTAGCTGCCTATATTGTTGAGCTGCTTTACTGCCTCCTCTTTCGCACCTTGCTTGGCGGCGAGGATTGCGCGGGCATATTGTGCCTCGTCGCTGTCACCTGCCTTTGTCAGATAGCGTTCCGCACTCTTCAGGTCGTTGCGCTGCATCGCGCTGCATGCGGCATTCAGGTTGGCGATCGCATCATCGGGATACATCCTGACTGCTATCTCAAACGCCTCATTATAGAGGTCGCTGCCCGGTTCCTGACTCTGTGCCGCCACGAAAAACTCCTGTAGGGAGAGATTCTGCGGAGCGGTACGCATCATTGCGATTATCTCCTTCGGGTCGGTGTAGGAGCGGATAGTGTAGTTGACGTCGTAGTCGGAATGACGCAGACCGGGATACACCTCCGTGAGAAGGAATTTGTAATCCTTAGGGAATCTCTTGCGTATTGCAGCCTCTCGTGCATCGTCGTCGCCTGTATAGAATGGGTCGGTTATCAGAGTGAGGAGTGCATCGCGGTTGGTGAGCATAACGGCTCCGGAGGGTGATGCAACGTATTCACGCAGACCTGCCCAGTCTTCCGGCTCAAAGGAGGTGGTTATGACCGACGCATCGAAATGGTAGAGACCGCGCACATAGTCGGCGAGAGTGGCTGTACGTCCCTCGGCGAGTCGCGCATTGTTGGCATAACTACCTTCGGGCGAGGCATATCCCTTGATATGGATATTAGTAATGGATAGATTCTCATCATTGCGGACGGAATCGATCGTGGCTCTGATTTTCGCGAGTTCCGACGGGTTGCGTCGGTATGACGGGAAGATCTGCGTCTTGTTGACGGGGAAGTCGATATATGCTCTCGCGCTTATCGAGCGCATCTTGACCGCCTCCGCCTTCGGCACCACGTAGGAGTATTCCGGCATGAACGTCTTGGGGGTCAGGTCGATCTGAGCCACGGGCACGTCTGCCATCTCTTTCGGCTCGCTACAGCAACCGTATTCATCGGTGGCAATCACAACGGATGCAGTCTCCATCCACGGGATCAGGGGGGCATCATACCTGTATCTCATCGGAGAATCCATCTCTCCGGCACGGTAAAGTGCCGGGGCTCCGGGAGCATCGTTGCGCAGATGGTTGTAGTATCTGTTGCGTCCGGCGATGGTGAAGGGTTTCATCCTGAGCGTGTCGGCACCATTGACGAGCATCGGCGTGTAGCACACCTCCCGATTCCCCGCCATTACAAGCCGCGAGGGATCAAACTCCATGTCGACGTAGAGCCTCGAATCAGTCTTCTCAATCTTCAATGAACTGACTTTTAAAGAATTGAAATCAGCATCACCGATTTGAGCGGCATATAATGGGCAGGCTCCCGGCAGAATTGCCGTCAGCAATATTTTGACAAATATTTTCATATTGGAATCAGTAAGCGGAATTATCCGCAGCTATCTATATTTTGGGAAGGGTGTTTTCAGAATAGATATATGAGGTTGACCGCAAGTTTTGTCGGTCCGACATAATCATGGTTAACACGGGAATCGATTTTCGTGCCACATTCGGCGCAAGGATAGACGTCGGAACGGCTGTGGATCCAGCCCAGTCCAAGTTCCGCCTCTATGTTCCAGTGGCGAGACAATATCCAGGAGTAACCGTAGGCAATGCCTGCGCCCTCCATCCAGCCTTGGTATCGCTTGGTGTCGAGTCCGTAAAGTCCGAGTGGATGCAGACCTTTCGGAAGATTGCCGAAATTGAATTGACCGGCAATGGCATGCAGACCGAAGAAATGACCTTGGAAACGGTCGCAGAGCCAATAGCGTACTTCGGGTTGCACGAGCCAGTGGCGCATACGGTGCTTGCCGAGGTTCCAGGCATTTAGATTGCCGGAGATGTCGAGCGTCCACCGTGGCGAGAGACCCGTCTCTATTCCGAGATTTGCGGTGGCGAGGGCATCGTATAGAAGATTAGTCTTCAAGGCAACCTTCTGAGCATTCATGCCTCCGACTCCGAGGAGCAGAAACATCAGAAGTGACAGTAGTTTACTTTTCATATCGTGTCGAGGTTAGCCTGTCGGGAGATAATCCGCCTGTATCCGATTCTTTGGCGATTGCCTCCCTGCATGGGGTACACCAGGAATACAGATACGACAAATTATCTCACAACAATCGGAATTGTCGCAAGATATCGCTAATCTTCTATTCGCAACTTACTATTACACTGCAAGTTACATGCTTCCGGGGGGGGTAATTCCGTACCTCCGGTTTGAGGGGAGAGCTGAGAACTTAGATATCATTACTAAAGATGCCATAAAATTTAGTTTAGTTAAGCGTTTTCAGAATTTATTTAGAGAATCCATTCTACGTTGGGAGCGTAGCGTGGATGGTTTTTCAAATGGTCTTATGAAAGGAACTCGTAAGAATTTATTTGTCTTTTCATGTAGATGCTGCAAAATTATAATCTTATTTTAGAACTTGCAAATAATTTTGTAAAAAAAATTGAAAATATGTTCTTAAACATAAAATCATTAGGATTTTGACTGGCGATCCCTGCGTTCCCGACATTCCCGACGATGGAATCGCCGGGAACGGGGGACTTCGCGAAACTGCTGATACAACCGATACAACCGATACAAACCGATACAAGCGATACAACCGATACAAACCGATACAAGCGATACAAGCGATACAGACCGATACAAGCGATACAAGCGATACAGACCGATACAAGCCGATACAACCGATACAAGCCGATACAGAGCTTATGCGAGATCGATAACGGTGATGCCGGCGCCGCCGAAGCGGACGTCTTCGTCGCGGAAGGAGGCGACGTTGGGGTTGGCTTTCAGTTGCTGGCGGATGAGGGTCTTGAGGATGCCGTGGCCTGTGCCGTGAAGGATGCGGAGGCGCGAGGCGTTGAATTGCACGGCGTCGTCGAGGAAGTAGGTGACGGCTTGCAGGGCTTCGTCTGCCCTCATTCCTCTTACGTCGATCTCGTTCTTGAATTTGAGCTGGCGTTCGCGACTCTCGTCACTGGTGGAGGATGAGACGGTGAGAATTGTTGATGTGGCTGTCGGTTTCGGTTTCTGAGCGGGCTGCAGTTTGCTTAGCTCCACGATGGTGCGCAATGCCCCGAATGCCACTTCCGCTTTCTTACCACTGATGCTGAGTATCTTGCCGACCACTCCTCCATCTGACATACGCACGTAGTCATCCACCGATAGTGTCTTCTTCACCTCCGGCTTCGGAGCGGTTTTCTTCACGTTCTCCGACTTGCGGCTCTTGTGGCGCAACGGCTTGAGCACATCCGGCAACGCCTCACCTTTGGATTCCTCCTCAAGGTTGCGCTTGTAGTCCTCCAACTCCTTACGGATCTGGCGCGTGCGCTCCTTCTCTGCCTCCGCCTTCTTTATCTCGTGGATCGAACGCTCTATCTTGGCGTTGGCTCCGGCAAGAATCTCCTTCGCCTCCTCGCGTGCGGCGCGTATGATGGCGGCACGCTGCGATTTGAGATCGGAGGAGTTTGATTCGTATGTCTCCAAGAGATTGTCGAGTTTATGCTCCTTCTCCTTTATGGATAGACGCTTGTTTGCCCAATAGCGGCGGTCGCGCTGTATGTCGAGGAGATATTTATCCATGTTTACATAGTCGCTGCCCACAATCTCGCGGGCACGCTCTATGACGTCGGCAGGGAGACCGGTGTTGCGGGCTATCTCCAAGGCGAACGAGCTTCCCGGATTGCCGATGGAGAGCTGGAATGTCGGACGGAGATGCTGACGGTCGTAGAGCATCGCGCCGTTGACAAATCCCGGCTCCGACTCGGCGAAGGTCTTGAGATTCTGATAGTGGGTCGTCACCACCCCCATGCAGCCGGAGCGTCCGAGGTCGGTAAGTATCGACTGCGCGAGTGCGCCGCCGATCTGCGGTTCCGTGCCGGATCCCATCTCGTCGGCAAGTATCAGCGTGGATGCGTCGGCATGGCTGAGGAAGAATTTCATATTGGCAAGATGAGAGGAGTAGGTACTGAGGTCGTTCTCTATCGACTGCTCATCGCCTATGTCGATGAATACCCCGGAGAATATACCCATGTGGGAATTGGAGTATAGCGTCGGGAGCATGCCGCACTGCATCATGTATTGCACCACAGCCACCGTCTTCAGGCATACAGACTTGCCACCGGCATTCGGTCCGGATATTATGAGGATGCGCTTCTCGCCGCCGAGAGTGATGTCGAGCGGCACGGCTGTGCGTCCCTGCGCACGCAGGTTGAGCATCAGACCGGGATGAACGGCATGATACCACTCTATCTCCGGTTTGTCGGAGAGATTCGGCATCTCCGCGCCTGTGTCGTGGGCGAAGCGTGCCTTTGCCTTTATGAAGTCGAGACGCGCCAGCTTGCGGCACCCCTCCACTATCTCGCCGACGCATGGGCGCACCATGTCGGTGATGGAAGTCAGTATTATCGCTATCTCGCGGCGTTCATCCATCTCGAGTTCGCGCAGACGGTTGCCCGCCTCCACCACCTCCGCCGGCTCGATGAATACGGTCTTTCCCGTGGCACTCTGATCATGGACAATACCGTTAATGCTGCGCTTCATCATTGATGACACGGGGATCACGAGGCGTCCGTCGCGCAGGGATGGCGTGGCATCCTTATCGACGATACCCTCCTGAACGGCGCGGTCGAGCACGCGGCGCATAGCCCTCTGCATGGAGCCTGACGCCACCGACATTGCGCGGCGCACCTCAAGAAGTCCGGGGGATGCATTATCCTTCACTTCTCCGAACCTTCCTATGCAACGCGACACCTCCCTGACAATCTCGGGGAATGTCGGGAGCATCGCAAACTCATCGCTCAGATATGGGAAACGGCTTGAGCCGTTATCCTCCCGCTTGGAGAAGAACTCGCCTACGGCGGTCATGGTCTGTAGAGTGACCGACAGCTTCTGAAGGCGGTCTGCCGACATAAATGATCCTGCCGCCCTTATCTCCGACAGCCATGGCACAACGTCGTGAACCGTGTCGTCGGGCATATCCGAGGCGGAAGCCAACAGAGCCAACATCTCCGCCACGCATGATAATCTGCGCCTCACCTCCTCGAATACGGATGTGAAGTCCATGTTCATAGCCTCCTCTTTGCCGAGGCGTGTCTCGCAACGGTCGGTCAGCAGCTGTCGCAGTTGAGCAAATCCGACCTTCGATTCAAAATCTTTCGGAAAAATCATATTTTATCGTGACTCGCGGACCTAATCCGCGCGTTTTTAATACGCGGTTTCTCTAATCCGCGCGATTTCTATACAGGGAGAGCCAGCAATGGGAGGTCTCTCTCAAAAAGCATCTTGTGTGCTATGCCGGGATTGAACAGCCGGCTGAATACGTTTCTTTTCTTATTCGGCACTATCATCAACTGAAGCCCCGCGTTTTTCTCAAATTTCTCGAAATCCTCCCGGAAAGTCTTGGAGGGGAACACTTCAGTGGAGAATCTTGCCGTGGGATAGCTTTTGTTGAAATAATCGCATAGCCTACCCACTTTCTCCTTCACGTCGCCCCCGGCACGATCGTTGACGGGGATGAGCGTCACGTCTACCTCCGGATATGCAAACGTGCGCATCAGGATATCCATGGAGAGGATGTCATGCTGGTCAAGATTGCAGAAATAGACGAGCCTCTTCAGAGAGTCGACGGAGGTGAACCGGAAATTCTCCGGTATCGTGAAGACGGGCACCCGACAGGAATCAAGCACTTCGGCGGTGACGCTTCCCACAAGCTGCTCCCCTTTCTTCTCCACGTCGCGGGTAGCCATGACCACGAGGGTCGGAGGCGTCATGCGGCAATACTCCTTTATCGTGTCTTCGGGAATACCCTCACATACCGACACGGAATAATCCATGCCGTCAAGTCCGGCATCTTTAAGCTGACTATAGAGTTTACGTCTGAAATCCTTCATCCGCAGGTTGCTCTCACGCCTCATATCGATCGATTCCTCCACTTCCATCACGCTCTCGCCCACTATCGGGGAGAGTCCTGAATCCGACGGGTCGTCAGCCGAAAGGCTTCCGGCGAAGTATGGGGAGATATAGGCATGAAGCAGCACCGGATGCAGTTTCAGCTTGCGGGCAATCTCGAAACCCGCCTTGCATGCAAGAAGACTGCTCGGGGAGAAGTCGACGGGGATGAGGACAACAGCGTGCGACCCATCCATCTTGACATCGACCATCCCCGACTGTAAGGAATCACCGCTTTCGGTGATTTTCAATGCGATAGGGAGATCCGTCTCCTGAATTTTCACTCTCACTCCGGATGCTATTCCGGCTCCGGAAATGATCAGATTCTCAAATCTCACATGTATGCCATGGCTCTCAAGAATTTTCTTAAGGGTCAAGGCTTTTGGATACGTATGTATCGCCAGGGTAATGAATCTTGTAGTCGACATCTCTTTAATGTTAAGCGGCGCCCCGTTTTGTCCGGGACGCCGTGTGTGTTTGTTTGTTTAACAAATCAAGCCTCAGCTTGGTTCTGTTCTTCGAGAATCTTGACTGCCATGTCGTAGATTGTGGTGTCATCAAGAACCACGAGACCTCCGTCGGGACCCGGCTCTATATGCATGCCGACATTTTTGCCAAACTGATAGTTTACGCCGCCGAAATAATTGCGCACTGTCTGTACTGTAAGGTTCAGCTCGTCGGCTATACGATGTGTAGAGCCGTCGGGCAAACTGTCTTTGAGTCTGCGAAGCTCGTTGAAGGTGATTGTCTTGCTCATAGCAGATGGTATTTTTGAGGTTATACTTAAACGATTATATAAGTAACCGTCGATTTTTATTGTCTCTGCAAACCGTGTTGTCAGTTTGCGAATGCTAATTTAGACATTTTTTTGCATATTACCAAGAAAATCCGTTTTTTCTGATGTGTTTTACAACATAATTGTAATTTTCTGCACCGATTCGATATATACGGAATCTTCTCCGGCTGATTAAATTATCTGCAAATCAGAGGCTACGACCCATCCGATATAGTCGGAGTTGAGACGCACCTTATACCAGGTGACGTTGCCCTCGGCGTCCACCTCCTCCGAAAGCACCTGCACGACGGTGCCTTTGGTGAGCACCTGACCCTTGCCTTGCTCCGATTCCTTGCCGGGTTCGGTCTGGAGGGTGGTCTTGAATGCCATCAGCACCCCCTCGCTCTCATTATGGTAGGCGCGTGCGCCCATGAAGGCGAAGAGGAGGAGCACGATGCTTACGCCCAGCACGACTATGCCACCGAAGAAACCTATCTTGCGGAGAACGACACCGCGAGAGAAGATGTATAATGCCGCACATCCCACAAAGATAATGAATCCGGCAGCGGCAAATGACGCCCAGAAATTGGAGGATACATCCTCCGCCACGTATTTATGCACCGACTGGAAGAAGGATGGTTCATCCGTGCCGGTCTTGAAGCGCTTCCCTTTCTGCTCCGCCTTGTTGGCATCCTCCACACGGCTTGTCAGATAAGTGAGGTTGGCATTCACCTCGGATGAGGAGGGGTCGAGGCGATGCGCACGCTTGTAGCAAAGCATGGCGTTGCCGTAGTCGCCCTGATGGAAATAGGCGTTGCCGAGATCATATAGGAGAGCCACGGAGGTGCCATGTTCGTCGGCTACCGACTTATATAGCTGCACTGCACGCTCGTAGTCTTTCGCTTTGTAGGCTGAATCCGCCTCTGCCGTCAGCGTGGAGCCGGCGGCTGTGAAGCAGCCGGAGAACAGGGCGATAAGAAGCAGGGGCAATATCTTATTTATTGAGACGATCTTATTTTTCATTTGAGACGGTTTTATTTTTGAACGCACTTTCAAGATCATTGATTATCGCCGCGCCACGGTCGTAGACGGGCTGCATGTCGGCTTTCGTGGATGCCGGAGCATATTTTGCAAACTCGCAGTCGTCGATGAGGAGGATAAGTTTCTCTATATCCTCCGCCGGCACCCCGGCATTCTCCATCGTCGCGCTTACGTTCTGGCGGTTGAGTTCGGATGTGGGCATCTTCAGCTTGTCGCCCAAGTATCCCCAGAGTGCTGACAACATCTCGTCGTAGAACTCATCCACCATATTTTTGCGGATACAGAGGGCGGCTTTCTTCAGACGACGGCGTGCCACCTTGCTTGCCTGACGGCTCTTGACAGCAAGGAAGTCGGCATTAGCCTTCAGATAAGCACGATAGTAGGTCACGGCTCCGAGCAGCAGGAGTATCGGCAACAGATATAGCAGCCAATAGGCGAACCGCTCCACGTATGGCACGTGGGTCATTGAGAGATTATCCCCCACGGGCATGAGATCGGAATTGAATGAGAGCTTCCCTTTGGTCTGCGAACGCTCCGAACCCTTACCCTTGCCGACGTTGACGGTGTAGCCTTTCGCCACGGAGGTCTCATACTTGCCGGTCTGCGGATTGAAGTAGACGAGACTTACGGAGGGTATCTCATACGTGCCTGCCTCAAGGGGCATGAAGGAATAGTCGAACCGGGCGGTGCCGCTGACGTTGCTCTTCCCTACCGTGGCATTCACCTCCGGCGTTGGGCTATATACCTCCAACTGCGGCGGATAGAGAGCGTTAAGGTCGGGGAGCTTGACGTATTTGAGGTTGCCGGTGCCCGACACGTTGTAGACGATCGATGCCGCCTGATTGCTCATGAAGTTCTGCGACGGGAGTTCGGAGCTGATGCTGAACTGACCGACACCGCCTGAGAAATCTGCCGGCACCGGCGTTGGCAATGCCTTGACGGAGACAGTGAGATCGTTTGGCGTGACGTTGAGCTGCAATGGCTTAGCCACCGACATGCTTCCCCAGAAGGGGTCGTGGTAGTATTCGCGTTCATCGACACTGACGGTGTATTTGTTGCCGATCACTTTCAAATCGCCCGCCATCTGCGGGAAGATGATATAGCGGGCTATTATTGCCGTGGCATACGTCTTACCCTGATAGGTCTCATAGTTGAGTGATGTGGAGACGTCTTTCGACTCCTCGACCACAAACCCCTCAAACTTAGGAGCGGATGTCGCGCCAATGAATTTTATAGCGTCGTATGTGGTGTAGAGCTTGACGGTATAGACAAGAGCCTCCTGCTCGTAGGCTGATGAACGCGACACGTCAGCCTTCAGGAAGAGATTACCATCACCCTTACCGATGAATTTCGGTCCGTCGGCACTGTTGTGGCGATCTTCGGGAGTCTGATCCTGACCCTGCGGCTGCGGCTGAGACGGCACGGCGGCTGAGCCTATCGCGTAGGATACGGCATTACTCTTGACTCCCCCGACCGTGACCGGTCCGAAGGTATAGGATCCCTCCTTCTGCGCACGCAGCGTGAGGGTGTAAGTGTAGCTGAAGCTTTGGGTGGTCTTTCCGTTGACGCTCGTGAAGCGTGAGCTCTGCCCCGTTCTGTCGAAATACATCACCTTCGCGCCAGGCACGGAGGCGGGTTTCTCAGGGACGGCGTCAAGGTCGGACACTTCATAATAGATGTAGAAAAGCTCACCGACTGCCGCCTGACGTCTGCCACGTCCGGCATCGACTGTCAGTCTCACAGATGCGGCATAAGCCGACATGCCGCCGAGGAGCAGCATGATAAGGAGTGTGATATGTCTGATTTTTGTTTTCATTGTCTAAATCGGATTCTTCGGATTAAGCAGTTAATTGTGGAGCTGTAGCGCGACTTATATCTCCATCGTCACGGGCGGTTTCTCCCTTACAGATTTCCTTTCCTCCACCTCTATCTCAATGGGTTTTGATCTTGCCTTGACGTATTTCCCCTTCTCGCTGTCGAAGTAGGAAAATTCTATCGGATTCACCACGTATTTGCCGGGTTTGTCGGCTACGAATACACATTCAATCTCCAATTCGGAGCCTAATTTCCCGTGATGGATGAAATAAGACACGTTGTCTGTCATGGATTTGAATTGCAACCCTTCGCCTAATGCCGACCGGATATCGGGCAACGCGGCATCGGAGAGATCGCCGGTGCCTGCCACCGTCACCAGCAGACAGGATTCCTCGCCTGCCACGGCACCATGATGAAGGGATGCCTCCACCTCAAAATCACCTATCGCACCGGAATAGTCGGCAGGCTTTCCCTTTTCCGGAAGAGGACTGACCTGCATCGAGATGTCGGGGGCGGTCAGCTCCTCCACGGCTATCCTGTTGGTGATCATCGGACCCCAGAAGGGATCGTTGACCCTCACCTGACGGTTGAAGCCGACACGGTAGTCGCCACCCCGTATCTCATATTTCCCGGATTTCCCTGCCCCGATGAAGAAACGGTCAATGACCACAGTGTAGTAGGTCTTGCCGTCTCTCTCAATCTTGTCGATATGGGAATCGGAGGCGGAACGGGTGACTGCCAACTCTCCGAAATCAGGATTGGCAAGTATCTCCGCACCTGCCACGTCCTCCTCCGGGGAGAAAAGCACCACCTCGTAGATCAGGCGTTCCCCCTCGGTCGACCGATTACGGTCAAGACGGGTCTCAAGAAAAGGCTGATTATGCACAGTCTTCCCCTTTCCCCACACGGAGAGGGGGGAAAGCAACATGATTGTCATCATGAATATCCATATACACTTACCTTTTCCCATAACTCGCCTGCATTACCAATTCTTACGGTTGCGGTTTCTGCCACCGCTCTTATCTCCCTGATTTCCGGCAGCGACTTTCGCACGCGTCTTGTTCTCCTTATTCTCCATAGCCTGCAGAATCTGGTCTGCCGTCTGCTTGTTGATGTCCTGACGGTCTTGCTGCTGATTCTGGTTCTGTTGGTTCTGATCCTTGTTCCGGTCCTGATTCTGCTGGTTCTGGTCTTTATTCTGGTCCTGATTCTGATCCTGGTTCTGATCCTTATCCTGATCCTGATTCTGGTCTTTGTCCTGATCCTGATTCTGGTTCTGGAGTTTCAGCTGGGTGATACGCAGATTTCTGCGTGCCGCCTCATCGTCAGGGTTCAGACGGAGCGACTGCTTATAATAGTTGAGCGCGTTGGAATAGTCTTCGGAGTTAAACGCGATGTTGCCGAGATTGTAGTTGGCACGCGAGGCGAGCATCGGTTTCTCCCTGCCCATCTGCGACACCTGCTCCATCACTTTCTTACCGTTCTCGAGCATATCCTTTGCAGCCTGCGTAGTGTCAGACGGGTTGGAGCCGAGACGTATCTGCGACAATCCGAGATTGTATCTTGCCACAGCCGACGAGGGATTCTCCTTCAACGCCTGCTGATATTTCAGATAGGCGGCACGGTATCGCCCGTTGTTGTAGAGTTTGTTACCTTCGGTGATGTTGTTGCGTTCCTTACGGGTGGACTCAGCCGACTGCGCCGAGATCTCGCCGCAGCAGAATGCCATGGAAAGAAACGCGATGAATATAATCAGCTTCCCTTTCATTTCTTATCCTCCTTTTTGAAAAATGTGATTTTGTCAAGCCAGCCGATCTTGCGGTCAAGCACAAAAATATCCACTACAATCAACGCAAGGGCAAACCATACGAAGATGGCGAATAGCTCATCATGAATTGCGGAGAAACTTGACTCCAGCGCCGACTTCTTCACAGTGTCGAGCTGCTTGTCGAGCTCGTTGAGCGCGTCATTGTTGGAGGCATTGACGTAGATGCCCTTTCCTGCAGAAGCGATTTCCGTGGCAAGGTCCTCGTTAAGAGCGGTCCTGACGGGTTCGCCGGTCTCGGGGTCGATAAGGTATGCGCCGTTTCTGACAGGTATAGGCACGGGGGTGGTAGATCCGAGACCAACGACGTCGAGCTGTATACCGTTGCGTGCGGCAGTCTTTGCAGCATCCATCACGCTTTGGGTGTCTTCCAGATCCTCGGCATCGGTGATGAGGATTATCGCCTTGCCGATTTTCTTATCCTCGCTGAAGGATTTAGCTGCCATGTCGATGGCTGCGGTTATGTTGGTGCCTTGATTGTCGATCGACGATGGGTCAATGGAATTGAGAAACATCTTCGCCGACACGTAATCACTGGTCACGGGAATCAGCGTGTAGGCGTCGCCGGCATAGACAATCAGCCCCACCCTGTCGTTGTCAAGACGGTTGATGAGCTTTTCCAGAATAAGCTTGGCAGTGCGCATCCTGTCGATGCCCTTCTCATCGGCGGTGGATGAGGCAAGCATCGAGTTGCTGGCGTCAACTGCAATCACGACCTCAATACCCTCCTTTACTGTCTTCTCATCCTTGACGCCACCCCACGGGCGGGCAAAAGCTATGACCAACAGCGCGAGAGCCATCATCTCGAGAGTGAGTTTGATGGGGGGCTTGTAGGGCGACACTTCGGGCATCAACGGGGTGAGCACCCTGAGCTGTCCGAACTTATTCAGGTTCTTCCGTCGGGCATAGCGCGCCCAGGCATAGAGCACGATGAATGCCGGCACCAGGAGCAGGAGCAACAGAAGTTTGGGATAAGCAAAACTAAACATTGATATTCAGACGTTTTTATATTAATCAGACGACATTGCAGTCATCCTTGTTTCTGTTTGATTCGGTTGGAGGCGCGTCAGGGTATCCGCCGCAATATTGTGTAGCGCATCAGCAGGTAGGCGCAGAATGCGCACAGAGCGAGGAGCACCCAGGGCATGAAGTTCTCATCGGTAAGGGTAAACTTGTCGACATCGAGCACAGTTTTCTCCAGACTATCTATCTCTTCAAACACCTGACGGAGCATTTTTTCATCCGTAGCCCTGAAATATTTTCCACCGGTGAGCGAGGCAATCTCCTTGAGCGACTGCTCATCTATTTTTGTCTCAAGCGTGGTAGTGGAGAATCCGTAGGGGTCGGTGATCTGAATGGAGCCGTTTGTGCCGACTCCGATGGTGTAGACCTTTATACCCTTCTGCTTGGCTATCTGTGCCGCCGTGGAGGGTGGCACATCGCCGGCGTTGTTGGTGCCGTCGGTCAGAAGGATTATGCTTTTCGACTTTGCCTTTCCGGAGGCGATACGGTTGATCGCGCTTGTGAGACCGTCGCCTATGGCGGTGCCATCGTTAAGTTCTCCCATCTCCACCTGGCTTATGGCGTTGATGAGGGCGGCACGGTCGTTGGTCAGCGGCATGAGCGACAGGCTCTCTCCGGCAAAAACCACGAGACCCATGTTGTCGTCGGTGCGCTGGCTGACGAATTTCGACGCCACATCCTTTGCGGCGGCGAAGCGACTGGGGGTGAAATCGTGGGCGGACATACTGCCCGATATGTCGAGGGCAAGGATGATGTCGGTGCCTTCGATTCGCGATGTGCGCAGATGATCATGAGTCTGCGGGCGTGCGAGAGCCACTATCATCGCGCCGATAACCACAAGCTGCAGAGCGAATGCCACGTGCATAGCCACAGTCTTCCACGTGACGGGAAGTTTTGCCACAGGTGAAATTGTGGATATACCCAGAGAGGGGTTGGCGTTGCGGTGTTTCCATACGTACCACGCGATAAGGGGGACGTAGATGAGGAAAAGCCACAGAAGGGCGGGATGCTTGAACATCATGACTCACCTCCTTTCTTTGTCTCGGTTTTCTTTATCTCAGGATTCTGACCGTCACCCTCCTCCGCATCTGCTGCAACGACAGGGACAGGCTTGGTTTCCTCCACAAATCTGACGGCATTGTCGTAGGCTGCTATATTGTCGGCAGGCAACGGACGCACTTTTGCAAATTTTACGAAATCAGCCACACTGAGAATCTGGCGCACGTAGTCGCGCTTATCCTTGACATCGCTTGAATAGAGATGATCCATAATCTCGCGTGAGGTCATCTCCATGGCGTTTATACCAAAGCGGCGAGCAAGGTAGATTCTCAGGATATCGGTCAGACGGGTGAAGTATTCCTTCTCCATCCCCTGCTCCCAAAGATTCTTCGCCTTGAGTTCGCGCAGATCCTTTATTGCGGTCTCGTAAGGTGTAGGCTCCGGTTTCTTCTTCAGAACGGTGCCCTCTTTCTTATATCTTCTCATGCCCCACAAGAATGCGACAATGGCAAGGAGGATAGCTATTATTATCCACCAGTAATCCACCATCCAGTCAGGAAGCGCGTCAAGCACCGATTTACCCTCCGGCTCAGCCACCTGCGCAAATCCAGCGATTGGGTCGTCGGCAGTCACGTTGACGGGCACCACGTTAAGGGTCAGCGCGTTGGAGCGTGCCGAGTCGCTTTCCGACACGTAGACAAACTCCGGCAGACGGTAGGAGCCGGAATCGAATGCCTGCAACGGCACCTTGTAGTTGATCTGTATGCGGTTTGACCCGAGGTCGATGGTGTCTGCCTTGTAGGAGGTGCGCAGCTCTATGCTGTCGCCGCAGATGCCGACGTATCCCTTATTAATGTCGGCATTCCTGAAGAGCGGAAATCCACCGGGTTTACCCTTATCCTGCACCACCTCAAGGTTGAGCGTGGTGAGCTTACCCATGAGGACACTGACGGAATCGAGACGCGCGGATACCGACACCTTCGCCGACACACCCGACACGCACGCCAACGACAGGGCTATAACGGAAAAAAATCTTAAAATTCGGTTCATTTGCAATTCAAGTTTGTGGCGGAGACTGCCGGTTATCGACGTGTCCCCGCACGGTTGCGGAACAATGCCAGCAATGCTTTCACGTAGTCCTCGTCTGTAGTGACCGAAGCGAGGTCCACACCACATTTGCCGACAGTGGAGGAGAGTTTCTGCTGACGTTCGTACCATGCCTTGTCAAACGCCTTCCTCACCTTGGCGGAGGAGGTGTCGAGCCAACGGTCGGCGCCGGTCTCCATGTCGCGCACTCTCACCAGACCCACGTCGGGCAGGCGGGCGTCGCGCTTGTCGTAGACCTGTATGGCGGCAAGGTCATGCTTACGGTTGGCTATCGACATGCTGGAGAAATAGTCGTGGTTGTCGATGAAATCGCTCAGCAGAAAGGCTGTGCACCGCTTCTTGAGGGCGTTGGTCATGAATTTCAATGCCACATCGATGTTGGTGCCACGGCTTTCCGGCTTCATGTCGATTATCTCGCGTATGATGAGGAGGATATGCTTCTTACCCTTCTTTGGGGGTATAAACTTTTCGATGCGGTCGCTGAAGAATATCACCCCGACCTTGTCGTTGTTCTGTATGGATGAGAATGCCAAAGTGGCGGCAATCTCGGCTATCACCTCTTTTTTCTCGTCGCCGACAGCACCGAAATCACTACTTCCACTCACGTCGATGAGCAGCATCATGGTGAGCTCGCGTTCCTCCTCATACACCTTGACGAAGGGCTTATTGTGGCGCGCAGTGACGTTCCAGTCGATGTCGCGTATGTCGTCGCCCGGCTGATATTCCCTCACTTCCGAAAATATCACGCCTCTGCCCTTGAAGGCGGTATGATACTCTCCGGCAAAGATGTTCTGGCTTAGACCACGAGTCTTTATCTCTATTTTTCTGACTTTCTGAAGCAGTTCTTTAGCGTCCATATTTCACTGATTCTCTATTTCGGAACGGTGCTGCGGTTCCGGTTCATATTATGCGGTCTGACCGTGATGACCACCGTATTTGCCGGCGGCATCACGGATAGACTTATCAATCAAGGCACCACCACTTTATCAAGGATGGCGGTGATCACCTCATCGGCACCAATATTATTTGCCTCAGCCTCATAGGAGAGACCGATACGATGGCGCATCACATCGTGGCATACGGCACGCACATCTTCCGGGATTACATAGCCGCGACCCTGAAGGAAGGCGTATGCCCTCGAGGCGAGCGCGAGGCTGATGGAGGCACGCGGGGATGCACCGTAGGAGATGATGCTGTCGAGATCGGAAAGACCGAACTTGCCCGGCTCACGGGTGGCAAACACGATGTCGACGATATAGTTCTCTATCTTCTCGTCGATATAGATCTTACCGACAATCTTCTGCACATCAAGAATCTCCGATGGTTTGAGGATAGGCACTATCGGGTCGAGCGCGCCTTTGATATTCTGGCGGATGATTGCCTTCTCCTCCTCTTTTGAAGGATAGCCGATCACCACTTTCAGAAGGAAACGATCGGTCTGTGCCTCGGGGAGCGGATATGTGCCCTCCTGCTCTATCGGGTTCTGGGTAGCCATCACAAGGAAGGGACGGTCAAGCGGGAAGGTCTCCTCGCCGATAGTGACCTGACGCTCCTGCATCGCCTCGAGCAAGGCACTCTGCACCTTCGCCGGGGCACGGTTGATTTCGTCGGCAAGCACGAAATTCGCGAATATCGGACCCTTCTTCACCTCGAAGCTCTCGTTCTTGACGCTATAGATAAGCGTACCTATGACGTCGGCGGGGAGAAGGTCCGGAGTAAACTGGATACGGCTGTATTTTGCGTCCACAAGGCTTGCAAGAGTCTTTATGGCAAGGGTCTTGGCAAGACCCGGCACGCCTTCGAGAAGGACGTGACCGTTGCAAAGCAATGCGATAAGCAATGAGTCGACCAAATGTTTCTGTCCGACGATGCGGCGGTCCATACCACTGCGGATCATGCTGATGAAGCTGCTCTTGGAAGCAATCAGATCATTCAACTCTCTGATATTCACTGTTTCATTCATATAGCGTAATTCTATTTTTTATCTGGTTACAAGGAACGGAATATTCAAATGCAAAAATAATATTTATTAACTTAAAATCTCCCATTCTCTCTGTTAAATAATCTTGAACCTTTTTAAACCATATTAAATCGGAGGGATGCCGGCTCGTCAGTCCTTATCGGTAAATGCGTTCCAACCCTGCGCCTTTATCTGCATCTCCGCGCCGTCGCGGGTGACGAGCGCACAGCCCAATTCCGGCTTGGTGATGTAGCCGATCATCCTTACCCCCTTGAGTTTCTCCACCTTCTCATGGTCGGTGATGGGCACCGTGAAAAGCAGCTCGTAATCCTCACCGCCGTTCATGGCTGCGGTCACAAGGTTCATGTTGAATTCCTCCGCCATAAGAGCTGTCTGATAGTCGATGGGAATCTTATCCTCATAGACACGGCATCCGGTGCCCGACTTATGGCAGATATGGAGAAGTTCTGACGACAGACCGTCGCTGACGTCCATCATGGCGGTGGGCTTTATCCCCGTATTCCTGAGCTCCTCCACTATATCACGCCGTGCCTCCGGCTTTAGCTGACGCTCCAGGATATATTCCTTTCCGGAGAAATCGGGCTGGAAATCCTTCTGCCCGGCTCCTACGCGATTCTCACGCTCGAGAAGCTGCAGCCCCATGAATGCCGCGCCAAGGTCGCCGCTGACGCATATTATGTCGGTTGGCTTCGCTCCGTCGCGTCCCACAACTTCCTCCGGGGAGGCTGTGCCAAGGCAGGTGATGCTTATGACAAGCCCGGTGACGGATGCGCTCGTGTCGCCGCCCACAAGATCCACTCCATAAAGATCGCAGGCAAGACGTATGCCGGAATAGAGTTCATCAAGATGCTCCACGGTAAACCGACTCGACACCCCAAGGCTGACCGTAATCTGCTTCGGCGTGCCGTTCATGGCATAGATATCGCTGAAATTGACTATCGCTGCCTTATAGCCAAGATGCTTCAAAGGCACATAGCGCAGGTCGAAGTGTATCCCTTCAAGAAGAAGATCTGTGGTGACGAGCACATCATTGTCGCCAAATGACAGAACGGCGGCGTCATCCCCCACCCCTTTCTTTGTTTCCGGATTACGTAGAGGGAATTCCTTTGTCAGACGGTCTATTAGTCCGAACTCTCCCAATTGCGATATCTCTGTCTGATTATTTTCCATTTCGTGATATATTTTCCAGCCCGGCATACGGGCTTTCGTTATTTGGATTCGCCGGACCCGGACAATACCGAATCCGGCGATATTTTTTTTGAATTTTATTGAATCAGATGCGCTCGAGCATACTCTTTATTATAGTGGTCATGACAGGCTGTGCCTTTATGGCTGCCTTCTGCACCTCCTCATGAGTGGGCACCTCCTTGACATCCTTGCCTCCGAGGTCGGTTATGACCGAGACTCCAAAGACGGTCATGCCCGCATGGTTGGCTACAATCACTTCCGGCACCGTTGACATACCTACGGCATCACCCCCTATTATACGGAAATATTCATATTCCGCCGGAGTCTCGAATGTGGGTCCCGGCGTGCCGACATATACACCGTGCATCAGACGTATATTCTCATCACGCGCTATGTCATCAGCCATCTTTATGAGTCCGAGGCTGTAGGCTTCGGTCATTGCCGGGAAGCGGGGTCCGAGTTCATCGTAATTCTTGCCACGTAGAGGATTCTCCGGGAAGAGATTGATATGGTCTGTGATAACCATCACGTCACCCACCTTAAATTCCTTGTTCATGCCGCCAGCGGCATTGCTGACGAAGAGCAGTTCCACCCCAAGCTGACGCATCACACGCACCGGGAAGGTCACCTGCTTCATGTCGTAGCCTTCATAGTAGTGGAAACGACCCTGCATAGCCATGATATACTTGCCGCCGAGCTTGCCGAATATCAACTTGCCGCTATGACCCTCCACCGTAGAGACCGGAAAGTGGGGGATATCCTTGTAATTGAGTTCCTTACTAATTTCGATATGGTTGACAAGATCACCAAGACCTGTGCCGAGGATAATACCAATCCTCGGTGCCTCACCTATTTCCTTGAGAATAAAATCCGCAGTCTCGCGGATCTTCTCCAACATATTTTTTTCCATTGTATCTAATTTTGGGCTAATTATAAAACGTCGTTTGTCGGCATATTGTTCTTCACCGACCTCTTCATGTGCTATCAATTTGAATCCGCATTATTTCCCCTCACGCCTAAGGAGATCGACAGCTCCTCAATGAAGTCCTTATCGTCGAGCGCGTTTATCATCTTTACGGAGATGGGCTGGAAGAAGGTGAACGGCTTCAGTTCCTTCGGGAAATATGGGTTGAACATAAGTCTGACCGCATCCTTCTCCGTGGTGACGATTATCTTCCTCTCCCCTGCCATATTCTTAAACCGGGTGTAGATCTGATGAATGTCTTCACGGGTGAAATCGTGATGATCGGGGAAATGATCCACCTTCACCTTAAAGGGATACATGCGGAAATGCCTTACGAAAGAGCGCGGATGTGCGATTCCCGATAGTAGAAGCACGGAATCGTTGGCAGTCAATGATGACAACGATGCCCTGTAGGGCGACTCATCGGCAAACACCGGCTTCAGCGGACCATATTCATATCGGGAGAAGAAGAGTTTCTGATAGGTCATCAGATCGAGTTCCTTCGTCGTTATGCGATAGTTGATGGGAAGAAGCTCATCCGGGCATTTGGTCACAATGACGATATCGGCACGATTCACCTGAAGGGTGCTCTCCCTCAATCTTCCGAGGGGCAGAAGTCGGTCGTTGTAGAATGGACGGTTGTAGTCGGTCAGCAGCACCGACACCTTCGGCTTCACCCATCTATGCTGAAACGAATCATCAAGCACAATGAGCTGAAGGTCGGGATAGAGCCTCATCAGCTCACGAATGCCTTTCCTCCTACTCTCGCATACCGCCACACGCACATGGGAGCCATATTTCTGATATATCTGAAATGGCTCATCGCCGATCAGATCGGGGGTGCTCTTCGAGTTGGCAAGTACAAAACCTTTCGTCTTGCGCTTGTAGCCCCGGCTCAAAACTGCGATTTTCATTTCGGCAGCGAGATTGCTGACAATATATTCCACGTGAGGCGTCTTACCCGTGCCACCGACGGCTATATTGCCGACGCCGACAATAGGCACCTCAAACTCCTCCTCCTTCAGGATCTTGGAATCGAAGAGCCAATTTCTCACCCATGTGCCTGCCCCGTAGAGCCACGACAGTGGAGTGAGAAGTCCGGTCACTATTTTATCTTTCGTAGTCATTACTTTGTCAGTGCTCATTTATGATATTATTCCCGTATGAGGTTATTCCAGTATGGAATCATTCCCATTGAGATTATATTCGAATTATGATTATTCCGCAACGTGGGGCTATCCTTGTCAGAATGTCACACCTACAGGATCCATACGCACGTCAATCAACGGCATACGTGCCTGCAATGGTTTCTGACGCAACAGATTATACACAAACCGGATTGTCAGTTCATCATATTCCCCTGCAAACGCCTTATCAAGAGCGTCCGCCACGCTCATGCCGCCCAATTCGGGAAGCATCTCAAGCATGGTCGACTCCACCGACGGATATACACCCACTCTCCATCCGCTGCCGAGCTTACCCTCCTCAGCCACCCAGTCGATGGCATCCTTGAGGGAGCCGAGCTGATCGACGAGTCCGATTTCAAGTGCTTTCTGTGCGTCCCACACACGACCCTCGCCTATGGTGCGTACCTTCGACTCCTGCATATTGCGTCCGGAAGACACCCGCTCTATGAATTCATCATAACCTCTCTCCACGTATGACTGCATGGCAGCCTGCTGCTTCTCAGTCATAGGGCGATACAATGCCGGGAAATCCGCTTCCGGGTTTGTCGACACTGACTGCGGCGACACACCTATCTTATGTGCAAGACCCTCAACATTAGGGATAAGTCCGAATATACCAATGGAGCCGGTAATGGTCAGCGGGTCGGCGAAGATACGGTTGGCATGGCATGAGATCCAATAGCCACCCGAAGCGGCATAGTCGCCCATGGAGACTGCCATTGGTTTCCCTTTTGACTGGAAATAGTCGAGAGCCTCGGCTATCTGCTTGCTGCCAAACACCGCACCGCCGGGAGAATTGACACGGAATACCATTCCCTTCACATTATCATCGTCGGCAACCTTTACAATCTCCGGCACAAGTTTCTCATAATTGATTGTGCCGGATCCGCCGCCGTCAACTATCTCACCGACAGCGTAGACTACTGCTATCTGATTCTTCGACAGATAATCCTTGCCCCATGATGACTGCTCGACGAGAGTCTTCGGCGACACGAAATTCAGTTTCTTCTTATCCTTTCCCACCATTCCGGCTATGATGCCGTCCATGTCGCGCTCATACACAAGGCGATCGATAAATCCCTCCTTGACGTCGTCTTCTGCCGGCGCAATAAATAGGAATTTATTGCTGACAAGTGAATCTATGGATGCAGCAGTAAGGCGTTTCCTGTCTATGGCGATCTCCGAACGTATGTACTGCCAGATATTGCCGTAAAGGGTATCAAGCTGCGCACGCGCCGGACCGCTCATCTCATTCAATATGTAAGGCTCGACCGCCGATTTATAGGTGCCGACTTTCACCACCTGTATCTGCACGCCCAATTTATCAAGAAGGTCCTTGAAATACATCGATGTGCTGCCAAGACCCTGAATCATCAGGGCACCTGCCGGATTCATGAACACACTGTCGGCAACCGACGCCACATAGTAGGAACCGTTGGTATAGGAATCGGCATAAGCCACCACTTTCTTCCCCTCTTTCCTGAAATCGGATATGGCATCGCGTAGGGCATTAAGAGTGGCAGGTGCAGCCGACACTATGCCACATTTAAGATATATCATCGATATATTCTTATTGTTCTTTGCCTCATCAATTGCCGTCACCAACGATGAAAGGGTCTGCGGACGCGACACATCCCTCCTCAACAAAGAGATGTAATCCAGATCCATAGGGGATTCCCGCTCCTCTATCACTCCATTCAACTCTATTGTCATCACACTCTTTTTTGAGATTGAGTCTGTCGAAGATGATGATACTCCAAGTTTGGCAAAGATGCCTATGCACACGAGCACGACAACAACTCCAAACAGAACCAACGCAATCCATGCTCCGACAAAGGAGGAAAGCGCGTTCATGAAAAATTTTTTCAACATGGGCTAATAATGAATGGTTAGGGAATAGTGGTTGCTTATATCACGTGATTGCAAGTCAAAGACTTGCAATCACTTTCTTTATCTCTTCGGCAAGAGCGTCGGCTTTCTCCATCGTCTCCGCCTCGCTGTATATTCGGATGATAGGCTCTGTGTTTGACTTGCGCAGATGCACCCAGCTGTCGGGGAAATCGATCTTCACGCCGTCGATGTCGGTGATTTTCTCATTGGAGAATTTCACCTTGACAGCCTCCAGAATAGCATTCACGTCGATATCGGGGGTAAGCTCTATCTTGTTCTTGGCAATGGCATAACGCGGATAGCCAGCCTTAAGCTCACTTACCTTCTTACCCTCCTTTGCAAGGAGAGTGAGGAAGAGAGCGACGCCCACAAGGGCATCACGTCCGTAGTGAAGTTCCGGATAAATCACTCCGCCGTTGCCTTCTCCACCAATCACTGCGCCGGTCTCCTTCATCTTGGTGACAACGTTGACCTCGCCCACAGCTGCGGCATTGTATTGGCAGCCATGTTTCTCTGTCACGTCGCGGAGTGCGCGTGAGCTGCTGAGATTTGATACAGTATTGCCGGGAGTCTGTGAAAGCACATAGTCGGCGACAGCCACAAGAGTGTATTCCTCCACAAACATCTCACCGTTCTCCATGACAATGGCGAGACGGTCTACATCGGGATCGACAACGAAGCCTACATCTGCCTTACCATCTTTCATAAGGTCGGAAATCTGAGTAAGGTTCTCCGGTATCGGCTCCGGAGTATGGGCGAACTTGCCGGTCGGATCGCAATTGAGCTCTATTATGTTCTTCACCCCAAGCTCACGAAGAAGCGCGGGAATCACGGCTCCACCCACTGAATTGACTGCATCGACAGCCACGGTGAAACCGGCATCCGCGATAGCCTTGCAATCCACCAACGGCAGATTCTTCACCATCTCTATATGACGCATCGCCCAAGTCTCATCCTTATATTCCTTTCCGATTGCAAGCACGTCGGCAAATCTGAAATCCTCCTTCTCAGCAATTGAGATTACCTCTTTCCCCTCACGGTCAGAGAGAAATTCCCCCTTGCTGTTGAGGAGCTTCAATGCATTCCACTGTATGGGGTTATGGCTTGCGGTGATGATTATGCCGCCGTCAGCACCAAGTCCGGTGACGGCAAGCTCCGTTGTCGGAGTGGTGGCAAGACCGATATTAACCACGTCGAAACCCATAGCCATAAGTGAGCCAACCACCAGATGACTGACCATCGCGCCCGACAGACGGGCGTCACGACCGACGGCTATAAGACGTGCCGACGGGTTTTCCCTTCTTATAAATTCCGCGTATGCTGCGGTAAACTTGACAATATCCACGCCGCCGAGTCCTTCGCCGGCTGCGCCTCCGATCGTTCCTCTGATACCGGATATAGATTTGATCAATGCCATTATCAGTGAAATTTATTATTAATATTCAGGTTTGAAATATCTTATGTTGATGAGATATGGTATGCACGATGTCTGGTCTTCCTGGAATCCATAGTAACTCTTCAGCACCAGATTCACCTCACTGCCATAGCCGAGAAATTTGAGCGGCATCTGTATTCCGGTGCCATATTCCAGATAGCTGTTGAGGTAGGTATTCTTATAGACAAAGCTCGTGGATGGCTTGAGAAGATTGTCGGAATTACCGACCCATACAGGATCAAGACCTTGGCTCAGATCCTTAAGATTAAGACGGTTGAAGCGGAAATAGACGAGATCGCCGCTCTTCACCGGATAAGCGGGACGTCCGGTGGAGCTGTTAAGTTCCCCTTTGTTTATCACCTGCATATAGACGTAGCCATTCTCATCCAGCTTATAGAACGGCGCATCCTCTCCGGTCAGGAAAGATATGGAATCCTTCGGCAGTTCCAGCTCTATTTTTTGTCCGGCAAGATACCAGTTGACCGCTTTCTCCTCCTCCCTGAGATATTCTGAATAGCTCTGGCTCTTGCTACATGAGGCAAGTCCGGAGCCTAATATAGCGACGAGAAGGAACGCAATTGTGTTGAAAGATCTTTTAATTGATGTCATGTTTGTTTTGTCGGCCCGTCAGGATGACATTCCATTCTTCACAGTAGTCGCCATGACGCTGACCCTTATTATTATTGTTTCTGATTCTTTAGATATCTGTCGTAGTCAGGCATAGCCTCCACCAATTTGCGGTAACATTCCTCGAGCGAACCGCGGAATTCTCCTCCGGCTGCCTGAAGATGTCCGCCGCCACCATAAAGGTTCTTGCATATCTCCGACACCGGGAATCCGTTGCAACTTCTTGCCGACACCTTTATGCAGTCGGCATCCTCACGAAGGAATATGCTGTAGACCATGCCTTTTATCTCAAGCGGACGGTTGACCAACCCTTCGGAATCCCCTTTTTCATAATGGAAGCGCGTCAGCTCATCCTTGCTGAGAGTGATGACTGCCGCCTTATGCTCGGGAAACACCTCCAGTTTCTCCGACAAGGCGTATGCCTCAAGTTTCAGGCTCCAGTAACTGCGAGTGTTAAGAGCCTCCTTGACAATCATCTCCTTATCCGCGCCCTTCTCCAGCAGACGGATAAGGATCTCATACAGGTCGTGATGCTTGCAGTTGACGAAAAAATTCCGTGTGTCGGTGATTATACCCGTGAGGATACACACGGCGCCACTCTCATCAAGCTCAGCGAAGAAACCCATGCCGGCAATAAGACGGAACATAAGTTCGCACGTTGACGACATGTCGGGATAGGAGATCATTAGATCCGCAAAGTTGTCGGGTTCCTGATGATGGTCGACGAGCACCTTGCGGCAAGTTGCTCCCTGTATGACAGGCGCAAGGGAATCCTGACGCGACGGAGTGTTGAAATCGCAACATATTATCAAATCTGCCGATTCTACTGTCTTCTTGCAGAATTCCGGATGACATGTGTACACCCCCATCTCCTTAAACCCCGGGAGGAACGACAGATTGCCGGGTGCCTTATCCGGGATAATGACAGTGACGTTCTTGCCAAGCGCACGAAGGAGATGCATCATGCCCAAGGTGCTACCTATGGCATCACCATCGGGACGGACATGGCACGTGAGAACGATATCCGCCGACTCCTCAATGAGACGCCTGAACTCTTTTATGCTGTCTGAGTCTATTAGTTTATCCATATAAATATTAGAAAAACAACCGGGAAAACCGATTCTTTTCAATTAGATTTATCTGCTTTAATCTTTTTTCAAGCCACAAAGATACAAATAATATCGGAATTTCTATCTAACTTTGTATCCAAATTTAGTTTATTTAAAGTCTATCCCCGAATAATCGACAATAGCCGGGGTGTCCGCTTTTGATATTTTTTCAAAAAGCACGGGCTGAGACAACTGTTAAAATCATCTACAATATGCATTCTACCGACGATAAACTATCCGCCTTCCGGCGCATAATAGAAGTGCTCGACACCCTGCGGGAGCGTTGCCCATGGGATGCCAAGCAGACCAACGAGTCACTCCGTCCCAACACGGTGGAGGAGGTGTTTGAGCTTGCGGATGCCCTGATTGCCGACGACACACAGAATATAAAGAAAGAGCTGGGCGACGTGTTGCTCCACGTGCTCTTCTATTCAAAGATTGCCTCCGAGAAGGAGCAATTTGATATTGCCGACGTCTGCAACTCACTTGCCGACAAGCTAATCTTCCGTCATCCCCACATCTACGGCAACGTGGAGGCGGATTCCGCCGACAAAGTGGCTAAAAACTGGGAGGAGATAAAGCTGAAAGAGAAGGGGGGCAACAAGACGGTGCTCGCCGGAGTGCCGACGGCTCTCCCCGCTCTGATAAAGGCGAACCGCATCCAGGAGAAGGCTGCCAACGTGGGCTTTGACTGGGAGGAGCGTCTTCAGGTATGGGATAAGGTGAAGGAGGAGATCTCTGAAGTGGAACAGGAGATGGAAGCCGGCGAGGGGAATGACCTCGAAGGGGAGTTTGGCGACCTGCTGTTTGCAGTGGTGAACGCCGCCAGGCTCTATGGAGTGAATCCGGAGAACGCTCTTGAGCGCACCAACCGTAAGTTCATATCAAGATTCAATCATCTTGAGAAGAGAGCTAAAGAGATGAATGTCGCGCTGAAGGAGATGTCGCTCTCGGAGATGGACAAGATATGGGATGAGGCTAAGGCTATCGAACGAAACAACACCAAGACTGTGGAATGATACTTTGCATTACTGAGAAACCGAGCGTGGGGAGCGACATTGCGAAAATCGTAGGGGCTTCATCCCGTCGTGACGGATATTTCGAGGGGAACGGATATTGCGTGACCTGGACTTTCGGGCATCTCTGCTGCCTGAAGGAGCCGGCTGACTATTGCACCGAATGGAAGCGATGGTCATTATCGTCGCTTCCTATGATTCCGCCCCGTTTCGGCATAAAACTGATACCGAGCGATTCTTATAAACGACAGTTTGAGACAATCAAGAATCTTATCGAGCAATGCGACGAGATTGTCAACTGCGGTGATGCCGGGCAGGAGGGTGAGCTGATACAACGGTGGGTGATGCAGAAAGCGGGTTGCAAGAAGCCGGTGAAACGCCTATGGATAAGCTCGCTCACCGATGAGGCAATACGCGACGGTTTCCAAAATCTACGCCCAGAGAAAGAGCTTGAACCGCTATATACCGCCGGACTTTGCCGCGCAATCGGCGACTGGGTGCTCGGACTGAATGCCACGCGACTTTACTCCCTGAAATATGGCATGCAGGGGCAGGTGCTTTCAATCGGGAGGGTGCAGACCCCTACCCTCGCCCTCGTCGTGTCAAGACAGTTGGAGATCGAGAATTTCGTCCCGAAGGATTACTGGGAACTGAAGACTGTGTATCGCGAGACGACATTCTCAGCCGCAGGAAAGAATTTCGACGTGGAGGAGAAAGGGAAGGTAGTGATCGACAGGATAAAAGATCTGCCTCTGACCGTGACTGACGTGACTAAGAAAGCCGGCAAGGAGGCTCCCCCTCGACTATTTGACCTCACATCTCTTCAGGTGGAATGTAACAAGAAACTGAATCTCGGTGCGGATGAGACACTGCGCACGATACAGAGCCTTTACGAGAAGAAGGTGACGACATATCCGCGTGTAGACACCACCTATCTCACCGACGACATGTATAGCAAATGCGGTGGTATTCTCAACTCGCTGAAGGACTACCAGCAGATAATGATTCCTATACGGGGGCAGAAACTGCGGAAGAGTAAGAAGGTGTTCGACAATTCAAAGGTGACAGACCACCATGCCATCATCCCTACCGGACAACCGTTGCCCGATAATCTCACGAAAGCGGAACGCGACGTCTTCAACATCATCGCGCTGCGCTTCATATCCGTATTTTTCCCCGACTGCTCGTTTGAACAGACGGTGGTCAATGCAAAGGTAGACAATATAAATTTCAAGGCTACGGGTAAGGTAATCATCGATCCCGGATGGAAAGTGGTGTATGCAGGCGACAAACGTCAGGAGGATACCGAAAAGTCTGACAAGAATGAGAAGGAGGATGAGGAGACTGCCGGAATACTCCCCCCGTTCACAAAGGGGGAATCGGGTCCACACGCTCCAAAACTCGTGAAAAAGACTACCCAACCGCCGAAATATTTTACAGAAGGCACCCTGCTGAAAGCGATGGAGACAGCCGGTGCGCTTGTTGACGACGAGGATCTGCGCGAGGCTCTTAAAGCGAACGGTATCGGTCGCCCGTCAACACGAGCAGCAATCATCGAGATTCTCTACAAACGAGGGTATATCGTAAAGGAGAGGAAATCTCTCAGGGCTACCCCGGCGGCTATTGAGCTTGTGGCTCTGATTAAGGAGGAATTGTTGAAAAGCGCGAAACTTACGGGCATCTGGGAGGGCAAACTCCGACAGATAGAGCATGAGGAATATAGCGCAAAGGATTTCATAGACCAAATCAAGCAGATGATCTCGGAAATAACAATCTCCGTATTGCGCGATCCGACAAACCGACGTATCGTGGCGGAACAAGCACAAGATAAGTCTGAGAAAGAGTCTGCCGAAGGGAAATCGACAAAGAAAAAGGAGAAGAAAGGGAAGAAATGATGAATCATGCTGAAATGACGACAAATCTCTTGATCCAATACATAGCAGTAGGCATAATTTTGCTTGCGACAGTGGTGTGGATCATTGTAAAATTCATAAAAAACCGTAAATCGGGTAGCAACTCATGTTGCGGATGCTCTCTTTCCCAAAACTGCGGTAAGAAAGAGATTGTCAAGAAACAGAAATTTAATAATTGCAATACAACCAACCGGAAGGAATCGCAAATTAAGAAACCATAATGTCATGAAAACGATAAAGATCTGGAATTCTGACGCCTCAGAACGCCAACTGAATGAAATCACACGTGACCTTGAAGGGGGAGCCACAATGATCCTGCCCACCGACACGTTATACGCCATAGCCTGCGATGCCCTTAACCCCAAGGCTATCGAGAAGATATGTCGCCTGAAAGGGATTAATCCGGAAAAGACTAATCTCTCGATTATATGCAGCGATATTTCAATGGCTGCGGAATATGCGCGTATCGACAATAAGGCTTTCAAGATGCTACGCGACAACACGCCCGGACCATTTACGTTTCTGTTCAAATCAAATTCCACTCTCCCCAAGGCATTCAAGGGGAGAAAGGTGGTGGGCATAAGGATTCCCGACAACAAGCTATGTCGCGACATAGCACAACATCTCAGACATCCAATCCTATCGACATCCATTGAATTTGATGACGACGATTATGCTCGCGATCCAGGACTGATAGCGGAGGCATACCACGAGAAGGTTGATTTCATCCTTGAGGGGGAGGATGGCGACACCATACCCTCTACCATCATTGATTGCACAGGCAACGAACCGGAAATAATTCGCCAGGGCAAGGGGGTGATCTAATCCCATACATACATCCCCCGTATGGGATTATTATCTGAAGCGCGACAATTATAAGAAAGTATTTTTGCAATTATGGAATTATTTCCTTAATTTTGCATCCAAACAAAACAGAGGTGGATTTACCCCGGAACTTATCACTTTCACACTCCGGGCACGTAGATATCCGAACAAACAGAACCATAATATATAACCTTTAACTTTAGCAAGTTATGTCAAAAGTAACAGTCGTAGGCGCCGGCAACGTAGGCGCTACCGCAGCTAACGTGATCGCTCTTCGCGAAGTGGCTGACGAAGTAGTAATGATCGACATCAAGGAAGGAGTTTCCGAAGGTAAGGCAATGGATATGATGCAGACTGCCAACCTTCTTGATATGAACACACGTATCACAGGCGTAACCAACAACTATGAGGCTACAAAAGACAGCGACGTGGTTGTCATCACTTCCGGCATACCCCGCAAACCGGGCATGACTCGTGAGGAGCTTATCGGCGTAAATGCCGGCATCGTTAAGCAGGTGACTGAAAGCGTTCTCGCTCACAGCCCCAACGCTGTAATCGTTTGCGTTTCCAACCCTATGGACACTATGACTTACCTCATCCACAAGGTATCCGGTCTTCCCAAAAACCGCATCATCGGTATGGGTGGCGCGCTTGACAGCAGCCGTTTCAAATATTATCTGAGCAAAGCCCTCAACGCTAACCCCAACGAGGTTGAAGGTTTCGTTATCGGCGGACACGGCGACACTACTATGATTCCTATGAAGCGTTTCGCTACTCTCCGTGGTGTGCCCGTAACTGAGTTCCTCTCTGCTGAAGAGCTCGACAAGGTTGCTGCCGACACTATGGTAGGTGGTGCTACTCTCACTAAACTTCTCGGCACTTCCGCTTGGTATGCTCCGGGTGCTGCAACTGCTGAGGTTGTTGAGGCTGTCCTCCACGATCAGGATGCAGTTATCCCCTGCTCTGCTCTTCTCGAAGGCGAATATGGCGAGAATGACCTCTGCATCGGCGTTCCTTGTGTTCTCGGCAAAGGTGGTATCAAGAAAATCCTTGAACTCAACCTCAATGAGGAGGAGAAGGCTCTCTTCCAGAAGAGCGCAGAGGCTGTTCACAAAACAAACGCAGCTCTCCCCTGCTAATCTGCCCCTCATAAGGTAAAAAAATATCCGTGCTCTTTGGTGTCAGCGGTGGAATAAACCACTAAGTACACCAAGAGCACGGAGTTTTTTTAGGGAAGCATGTCTGACGACATGCTGTGACCGGAATTACTTATAAGAGAGCAACTATGATAATACCGAGCAACGCCAGCAGATAGAACCAACAGGAACATTTCTGAAGCGTTTTTGCTGCATACGGGCTAATACGCTGAAGATAGGTGGCGGCAAATTCCGTGAATGCTGCCATAAACATGAAGAAGAACGGTATAAACATCCACCATGCCAGATGAAACACCATCAGCAACACAATGACCACACAGGTCAATATCAGCCCACCCCAAGCAGCCGTTTTTGATTTATTTACTTCCATTTTCATTTATATAGTTTCATTCCATATCGCTTACCTTTCACATCTCTCATCTGAAGAAGATAGAAACCTGACGGATATGAGTCAAGTTTCACAACAACCGTATCCGTCCCATCGCATTTCTTATCATACATCACGTTTCCCTGAAGGTCATAGACGCTGAAGGATTCTATTTTCTCCGGCATGAAGACCTCAAAATGTCCGCCCCCGATATGCCTTAACACCGGCTCTACGGGATGCAGTTTCTCCTCTATCCTACGGTATGATTCGAGAAGGGAAGCTCGCGTCTCTGCTACAAAATTTTCATGAAACAGAAACGGCACATCCTCCTCAACCTCCATCTCCACCTCTTCTTCTGAAGACTGATAGCGGAACTCTGTCGCAGCCTCAGCCATATATCCAATATCGCCATTGTCTGCTGAGCCTCTACCCTTTTCCAGCATTTCCCCAATATAATAATGTATATCAGCCCATGCAGCAATAGCCTCCACAGGCATTCGGGAATCATAGCGTATCATCTCTATGTCGCGTGCATATTCTGCCAGACGCATCTTAAATTCATCCGACTCCTTAGCCTGCGAAAAATCCCCCTTACTGCTATATGCAAGAATCGGCATCGCCTTGTTTTCAGCTGCGACAACCACATATCCACCTGTAGGCAATCCGAACACATAGAACGGCGGAAAGAGCCGATGAGTAGTCAGCTCCTTACCATTGTAAAGGAGCTGTGGATTGCCAACCTTCCTGTGGTTGACAGCATTGAGAAATGTATGTGCTATTCTGAATGCCTCCTTACGGCTCACCGTCTCCGCCTGAATGTCATGACAGAGCGATCCCACCATAAGAAGCATCATTAATATCCTATATATCATATATTCCCTTTATGGTCTTATCTTTATTTCCGGTCTGACTGATAAAGACAGAACCGGAAGTTCCTACATTATATAACGTCTGATTTCAATTATAATTATCACAACCGTCAGAACATACAATAAAAAAGAACCGGATATTGAAAAACATCCGGTTCCCCCATCGTAAATACATACGATGTTCAGTCAAAAAGCTATATCGTTTTATTATTGAGGATTCATGCCGTTAAATATCCATCGTCCCCCACTGATATCGGAAGCTGAAGCCTGTATAAGAAACTGACAGATACACAAAAGCGCAGGATCTGTTCAGTTTATCTCATTCAAGGCATCGCCAAACGCCTGTTACCCGATAAACAGTCCACTCCCACGCCCTATCGGATACCATCCCCCTGTCGGGGGAGTGGATACTCGACACGCATGAGCGTTTCCTGTTGCCTTATCCCGGGTATTCTTTATTTTGGCGATTTCAGAATGATGGATTAAGCATGAAACGCTTATTTGATTATCTATTTGACAGACTCTTTCCGTCTTTGCAAAGTTAATAATATTTTAGATAATATCAAAACTACACTTTCCATTTATTCTTAACCCAAACGTGTAAAATTATTCAATCCCCTAATTATTAGCACCTATTCACATAATATTTAAGGGTCAGTCTAAAAAAGTTACCTTAACTTCAGAGCAATCTTATCCATAACGAAGAATATCAGTATTCACTTTAATAACTTCCTATTATTGCATTAGTTATCTCTATCCACTCCGATGCACTCAATACAAATTATGGTAACCCAGCGTTCATTCTAAAGTGATCAAATTCGACCACTTTAGAATTAAGATTATGTATTATCTCTCATGTACAAAGAAATTCATTAGATTATGCTCGTTTAAATAAAAAAAGATGCGCCGTAGTTCGACGCATCCTCTTCTGAATTATTATGTTGGACTTTTATCCTTCTGCTGATTCCACCTCTGCTTCGAGAGATTTCTCGGAAGGGATGTTGGGAAGCTCAAGTCCGTAGTGCTTCTTGGCATCAAGTGCCTTGAGAATTATACCCAATATGAGTGCCAACCCACCGAGCGATGCGAACACGAGCATCGGTACTGTGTAGTTATAGTCCATTGCATTCTCCACACCGGGGTTGGTAGCGGCAAGCACAGCACCGATAATCATCGGGAAGGCATACAGACCGATATTCTGAATCCAGAATATCACGGCGTATGCCGAACCGAGCAGACGGTTATCAACCAACTTAGGAACAGAAGGCCACAATGATGCCGGCACGAGTGAGAAGCTGATACCCAAAAGCACAATCGCTGAATATGCTATCACTGCCGAACGTGTGGCAGGAAGCACGAAAGCGAACGTCAAGTGGCATATAATCATCAATATGGCTCCCCATATAAGCATTGTGGCACCCTTACCCTTGCGGTCAAGGAAGTTGCCGAGAAGCGGGGTGATGGCTGCCGCACCAAGCGGGAACACGAAGAACACGCGTCCGGCTGCCTCCGCAGAGATGCCGAGGTTGCACTGAAGCATGTTGTTGGCATATTTCTGGAAGGGGAAGATTGCTGAATAATAGAGTACACAGAGGAGTGCCACAATCCAGAATACTTTTGACGAGAATATATATTTAAGGTCGGAAATCTTGAATGGATCATCCTTGACCTCTCCGTTGGAACCCATCTCATTCTCCAGCTTCTTATCCATGAAGGAGTAGACAATGAAACCGATAAGACCGATGAGAAGAAGAAGCACTGACAATGCTATAGGACGAGATACGCTGATATTGTCGCGGAATGTAGCGATCGCCGGTGAACCGAGGAATACCACTGCCACACCAAGACGCGCGACAGCCATCTCGATACCCATGGCGAGTGCCATCTCCTTACCTTCAAACCATTTCACGATACCTCTTGATACGGTGATGCCTGACATCTCACATCCACAACCGAAAATCATGAAACCGATTGCCGACAATTTTGCCGATGCGGGCATACCGTCGTAGAACGGAGTGATGTTCCACCATGTGTCGGGAAGATTGACGAAATCATCCATGAAATTCTTCAACCCGCTCTCCATGAAGGAGTCTGTAAGAGCATAATAGTTGATGAATCCGCCTGCCACCATGACTGCACCTGCAAGTATGGCAGTGAAGCGCACTCCCATCTTGTCAAGAATGATGCCTGCGAATATCAGGAAGAATACAAACACGTTAAGGAATGTCTCTGATCCGGCAAAACGTCCGTATGCGGAGGGATCCCAGCCTTTAGTGCTCTGTAGATATTCCTGCAACGGGGAAAGAACATCTACGAAGATGTAGGCGAAAAACATGGCCGAAGCCAGCAGCACAAGCGCGGTCCAACGCGCCCATGCCTTATCGCGCAGTAATTCCTGCGGCGATGAAATGGATTTTTGTAGGTTAGCCATAAATATTATTTTGTTCGAACATTTATTGCTACAAAATTACACCTTTTAGATATATTATCCAAATCATTTACTCAACATTTGTCAAATCAACTGTCGAACCGACTGTTGACACTACATGCCATTGGCTGCCGACAAGCCATCATTTCCAGAGGGCATGGAAATGGTTTACCGGACCATGTCCCTTCCCTATGGCGTAGTCTGCTCCCGACTCTATCGCCCGGCTAAGATATTCCTTTGCAGAGATAACTGCATCATCAAGAGGATACCCCTTTGCGAGATACGCAGCAATAGCCGACGACAGGGTACAACCAGTGCCGTGGGTATTGCAGGTGCTTATCTTGGGAGATGGAAGCCGGAGAAGATTACCGGTCTCCGCATTGTAGAATATATCCACCAGCATATCCTCCTCAAGATGGCCTGCCTTCAACATGACTGACACATTACCCACAATCTCCGACAATGCCACTGCCGCATCCTCCAATTGCTCCTGCCGATCGACAGCCTCACCGAGAAGCAACGATGCCTCCGGAATGTTAGGGGTTATCACGCGGCTATAGGGGATAAGTTCTGAACGCAGTGTCTCGACCGCTTCCGGAAGGAGAAGAGGGTCGCCGGAGGTGGCCACCATGACCGGATCAAGCACTATGTTGCTGACATCGGGATATTCGGAAAGCGTGGCGCGAACGGTGCGTATCAATTCGGAATCATGCAACATTCCGATCTTGACAGCATCCACTCCGATATCGCTTATCACTGACCTTATCTGACCTGCCACAAATTCAGCCGGAACAGGATGCACACCGTAGACACCCTGAGTGTTCTCATCCACAAGAGCCACTATCGCCGACGCGCCATAGACACCGAGAGCGGAAAACGTCTTCAAATCAGCCTGTACGCCGGCTCCTCCCGAAGGATCGCTTCCGGCTATCGTCAGTGCAATTTTATATCTATTCATAATTTATGTGGAATTTTCTCTATTTATATTATTGACGTCGAAATTATCTAAACTTCATTGTATTGAGTAGGCGGAATCCCAGAACAGCCATTCCATACGCGCACAATCCATAAACGTCTGTGTCATCTTCTCGCGTATGCGTTGAGTGGTGCCCGATGCAAGACGATCGCATATCTCCACCGCCTTTGCCGTATTGAGTTCAAACGTCGCATCAGAGTATGTCTCAATCCATGCCTTATAGGGGTTGCCAGACAATTCCGCAATCGACAATATATATTTCCCTACCTCAAGGTATATCCAGAAACAGGGTAACACAGCAGCCGCCTCCACAGCCACGTCATATTGTGAACGGGCGCGGAGATAGGAGGTGTAGAACTCGCAGGCATCCGTCTTGACGGCTTTCATGTCGGGGGAGAACATCTCATGAAGAGATTTCTCAACTGCCACCCCGTCAGAGGCAAACGACAGGAACGTCGACACATCATCCATCTCCGGCAGACGTGAGGCTATATGGGCAAGCACACGGGTGTAGTCCTCCAGATAAAGTCGGTCCTGACTTATATAGTGTCTGAACCGTGATTCACTGAGTGTGCCGGCTGCAAGCTGCTGAATAAACGGATGACGCTTGATTCTCTCAAATATGTCGGCGGCGGCATCCCATGCCTCTTCACTCCATTTTCCCATAATGCATTATTTTTCTGCTATAACTGCCACGTAGTCACCCTTGTCATATCCCTCCACCGGCTCCTCGCTCTTGCCGTCGGAATAGAGCGGATGAGTGGTCAGGGTCTGGAGGTATCTGAGATTTCTGAAACCACATTCCTCCAGTAATATCGTCTTCTCCTTTGTAGTGCGCCAGTTTGCCACATTCACAAACTCAATCGGATAGGGATTAGGAGGGAATACCCCTTCAAGCAGAGGATGATCCCACGTACCGAGTGCCTTGGCAAGATTATACATTATTCCATAAGAGCTCTCTTTAGGCACATCGATAAGAATCACACGCCCGTTATCCGGCAATGCCTCATAGACCTTACGCAATATACCACCCAGATCAGAGATGTAGCTTGGAGAGCCATTAAACATTATGGTGGAATACTTCCCTTTCGGATAATCGAAATCCTCTCCGGTCGTAACCTCCACGGTTATTCCTCTTTTCTCCGCTATCTCCGCCATGCCGGAGGAGGGTTCCACACCATAGTTTATCTCTATGCCATATTCACGGCGCATTATGTCTTCAAAAAGACCGCTTCCGCAGCCTACCGACAATATCGGCAACGGAGCATCTTTCAACGTCGCAGCCACTAATGCCGCTTCCGATGCCAACACATTACTATTTTTCATAAACCAGGCATCATATTCACCTGCATATTCATCAAAACTTGCTGCCATGCTATATATTTGTGTATTGTTAATTCAGTTATATTTCAATTGTAGTGTCTGTTAAAACTCAATTGTAGTGAAGGTCATATCCGCCAGATTCATAGTAAGCAATCGCCCGTCGAGCACTTCTCCGAATCCGGTAAGCACCTTTATCGCCTCCATAGCCTGAAGGCTTCCCACCACACCGGGCACCGGTCCGAACGTGCCTATTATCCTATTCCGATCGTCATGAAGATCATCAATATCCTCATATAGCTCTTCAAGCTGACGTTTACCATCATGATTGAAGACCGTGACGCTTCCGTATGTGCCCTCGATACTTCCATGTACCCACGGTATGCCTACACTACGGCATACGCGCCCGATAAGACGGCGTGTCGAGAAGTTGTCTGTACAATCCATCACCACGTCATAATCAGCTATAAATCTCTCCGCATTCTCCTCGGTCAGACCCTCGCCGATAATACGGAATTCGGTCTCCGGAGACATCGCTCCGAGCCGACGAAGCGCACAATCCGTCTTCCTCTCCCCTATCTCTTTTTCAGAATAGAGAATCTGTCGCTGAAGATTCGTAAGGCTAACGGTGTCAGGATCGCAAAGACCAATGCAACCCACTCCCGAAGCCACAAGATATGAGGCTACCGGCGCACCAAGACCTCCGAGACCTACAACCAGCACACGCGATGAAAACAGTTTTCTCTGACCACTCTCTCCAAATCCGTCTATGAGGGTCTGTCGTGAATATCGTTCAATGTCCATAATCGTTGTCAGTCGAATATTATAATCTGTATCAGTCGAATGCACGATCCCAATCTTTCCATACCGGTTCGCGTCCGAGAGCCTTCAGATCCTCCACCACTTTTGCGGGCGACGCATCGTCGCTTATTGTGAATTGCTCAAGGGAATCGGTATACGTGGCATAACCACCCGGATCCACCTTTGACCCGGCACTCATCGTCGTGACTCCGAGTGTAGCCATATTATTGCGGAATTTATGATTCTCACGTGTGGAATACGATATATCAACGTCGGGGTCAAATATACGGAAGGCGAATGTGAGCTGCGCAAGCTCCCGGTCGCTCATCACCACATTGGGCTGGAAACCGGATTCGGAAGGACGCATGCGCGGGAAATTGACCGAATACTTGGTGCGCCAATAGTTCTGCCGGAGATAGAGGAGATGACGTGCCATCATTGTGACGTCGGTGCGCCAGTCTTCCAATCCGATCAGCACGCCCATACCAATCTTATGCACTCCAGCCATTCCCATACGGTCAAAACCATTGCACCGCCACTCAAAGTCAGATTTCATTCCCGCAGGATGATACTTCTTATAATTTTTCCGGTTGTAGGTCTCCTGAAAGCATATCACTCCGTTAAGTCCGGAATGGGTCAGTCTGGCATAATCCTCTGTCGATAGCGGCATCACCTCAATCGTAAGATTGGAGAAATATGGACGACAGACCCTAAGAGCCTCCTCCAGATAGTCGGTGCCAGCCTTGGCAGGATTCTCCCCTGTCACTATCAGTAGGTTTTCAAATGGTCCAAGTTGCTTTATCGCCTCACACTCCTGCTTGATCTGCTCTGGAGTGAGGATAACCCTATGAAACTTATTATGACAGTTGAATCCGCAGTAGACACACGAATTAGTGCATGAGTTGGTGATATACATAGGGATGAAGAGCTGCATGGTCTTTCCGAAACGCTGCTCCGTAATCATGCGGCTCTTACGCGCCATTATCTCCAGATATGGTGTGGCAGCCGGCGACACCAATGCCATGAAGTCGCGGTCAGTGAGATGCTCGGCACTCAAAGCCCGCTCCACATCCGAGGAGGTCATTGACATTATCCGGGCTGTCGTCTCATCCCAATCATATTTCAAAAGTTCGTCAGAAAACATATTTTTTAATTTAATCCAAAAATGAGGTTAGAGGGCTGGAAGCCTCGGCATAATCCGACACGGCACCTAATCCGGCAAGATAAGCCTCTCTTCCGGCTACAGTGGCGGCAGCAAATGCACGTGCCATCCTTTCCGGATCTCCGGCTACAGCAATAGCCGTATTGACAAGCACGGCATCCGCACCGAGTTCCATAGCTTCTGCCGCATGAGACGGTGCTCCAAGACCGGCATCAACAACCACCGGCACACGGCTCTGACTGATGATGATTTTCAACAATTCCCTTGTCACCAATCCCTTGTTGCTCCCTATGGGTGCAGCCAACGGCATGACCGCAGCACTGCCCACCTCTTCGAGTCGCTTACATAGCACCGGATCCGCCTGTATATATGGCAATACCACGAATCCGAGACGCGCAAGTTCCTCGGTAGCCTTCAAGGTCTCCACCGGATCAGGAAGTAGATATTTCGGATCGGGGTGTATCTCCAGTTTTATGAAATCCGTACCAAACGCTTCGCGTGCAAGCTGTGCAGCAAAGACCGCCTCCTTGGCATCCCTTACGCCCGAAGTGTTGGGCAGCACCTGAATCCCATCATGGATAATATGACGGAGCATATCATCCTCAGCATTATCCATGTCAACCCGCTTCATCGCCACAGTCACCATTTCAGTGCCTGATGCAAGTATCGCCTTCTCCATCAGTTCATTGCTGCGGAATTTACCAGTACCGACAAATAGCCGTGATCCAAACTCCTTACCTCCTATTATAAGTTTCGACATATCTTTTTATTTTTATATTTATCTTTTATATAACTGTATTTCCATTGAAGTTGTATTGAAGTCGTATCGACTTCATTTCCTGATTTCACTGATAATCTCCATTGTAGTCCAGACCGGATTTACAGATTTGATTATCGAGCCGCTTATCGCAACTCCATTGACTCCCGTCTGCATCAATGCCGGTATATCCTGCGCCGTTATCCCTCCTATCGCGACTATGGGAAGTTCGATATTCCGGCATCCACATTCAGACAATATATCACGATAACCCTCAATTCCGAGCACCGGACTCAGTTTCTCCTTTGTGGTCGTAAATCGGTAAGGTCCAAGACCGATATAGTCGGCGCCCTCTGCCGCAGCTCTCTCTATATCAACCACACAATTGGCTGTGGCTCCTATTATCCTACGCATACCGAGTCTACGGCGTGCCTCTGCCAACGGCATATCGTTCTTGCCGAGATGCACACCGTCGGCATTCAATTCCTTGACAAGATCCACATGGTCATCAATGATGAATACTGCCCCATATCTGTCGCACAGTCTGCGAATCTCCCTACCCTCTTCAAGCAATGTCGATTCATCGGCATCCTTATGACGCAACTGAACCCACCGGCATCCTCCGGAAAGGACTTTCTCAACCTCTTCCGTTATCGACATCTCGCGCACGGGATGCGTGATAAACTGCAATTGGAATGCCTTCATATCAAGATTCCGTTTCCATGCGTAGCCAAGCATGGCGGCTCCCCCGAAACCAAGCTGTTCAATCTCTCCGAAACGTCGGGGCGTGACACCGCCAAGCGCGAAAATCCTCTCATTGACGCTTGACCTCAAATCCTCAGAATTGAAATTGCCCTTATATCCCGGTTTTGAGATGCTTGGGAAAATAGGGCTCAGAAATGCGTAGTCATATCCCTGGTCGGCTATCTCCTCCATTGAATGTAGTGAACGGCTCACCAGTCCGTTCCAGCCTGTGGGAATCGTATTGTTTCTTGAATTGAGATGTATACCTCCAATCCCTATCTCCATTGCAAGATTAAAATGATCATGGAATGAGAGCAGCGTATACAGGTTCTCCGGTATGTTTTTCACAAGCGACTTCACCTCCTTGACCGATGCACCGGGTTTGCGTATATGCACTCGCTCATACCCCCCTTCGGTAAGTAATTTCGTTATCGCTTCCCCCTCTCCGTCAAAAAATTCCGGAAGCGTGATTGCTATCTTTCGCATAATCTCAACCTCCACACACGGCTTTTATGACAGTGACTTTCATACCGTCTTCTACAATAAATTCCTGCCATTCTCTCTTTGGCACCACACGGTTTCCAACAGCGACGGCTCTCCCCTTCCCGTCAATACCGCAATTGGAGAGAAGATCTCCGATAGTGATACTATCTCCCTCCACAACAATCTCCTTGCCGTTAATCTCTATTTTCATGACATAGTACATAAAAAAGACGTCCGTCATCACCATGATGACAGACACATAGAGGAAAATCCATATATGAGATGAAACATCCTTACGCCTTCGCGCTTACACGAATTACCGCCTATACAGGCCGGGATAAAATCACGTGATCCTTTCGTCGGTACTAACCGCATCAAGTTCGTAGGGTATAATCTCAGTCCATCGGATGGACACCCCTCCAGTGTTGTTGCAAAATTATATCATTTTCTTCACAATTGCAAATTATCGGACTTCAAAAGTAACGAAAAATTACTGCTTATTTGAATATTTGCCCTCACTTCTTGAGATTAGTTTTTGAAATGTAGTCGAAGACCAAAGCGTGGATTTATTAGATTTTTGTTAAATATGAGGGAATATTTTGTTGGTATGTTAAAATCCTTTAACTTTGCAAAAGGAAACAGGATATTCCATGTTTCCGGACATCAGGATTCCCTTGAT